>OOAO01000675.1_pt1 | contig 36134 bp, 26 predicted proteins | sample 1671821 | NCBI WGS metagenome assembly OOAO01 (sample SAMN06348196, study PRJEB24527) | human gut metagenome | biome: human gut; feature: ankylosing spondylitis patient; material: feces | host: Homo sapiens | place: China | collected 2015-10 | reverse complement strand
CCCGTCCGCCTCTTCGTCCGCGCCCGTCGTGCAGGGAGCTCCGGGCGGCCGTGGCGGCGATGCGCATGCCGATGGCGGCCAGGGCGGTTCCGGCGCGGACGGCGGGCAGGGCGGCCAAGGCGCCGATGGTGGTATGGGAGCCGATGGCGGCCAGGGCGGTTCCGGCGCGTCCGGTGGTTCCGGCGGCCGTGGCGGCGATGGCGGTATGGGAGGTTCCGGAAGCTCCGGAACGTCGAACCCGTATCAGGGAGTCAATGGCGCGCCGTCCGGTCCGACCGTCGGCTGACGGGAGTCCCGTTATCGCCACGTGTCCGCGTGGACGTCATGCCGGAGGGGATCCGCCCATCGGGTCGGAAGACCCGGGCGGGTTCCCTCCGTTTGTTTTTCCGACTGATTCTGATGGAGGCCATCAATGCCCAGTAATTCCGATACCGGCGGTGGGAAGGTGCCCGCCGCATCGTTCAGCCGACTGTCCGCCACGCGCGTGATCCTCGGCCTCGACAGGGCGCAGCTCATCGTCTGCGTCATAGGACTTGTCATCCTCGTGTCCGGCGCGGCGATGGGCTTGAACGTGCCGGTCATGATATTGGGCGCGCTCGTTCTCGCGTATGGCGTGCCCCGCATCCAGGGATTGAGCCTCGTGTCATGGACGTGGATCTGGCTGCACTGGCATTCCCGGTTGAAGGATGGTACGAACCGTTGGGCGTATTCGCCGCTCGCGTCCGGCCGCCCGTTGGGAGTGCTCGGCCTGTACGGGCATGTCGAGGACCGGTCGCAGACCATCGAAGGCCAAGGCGTCGAAGTGGTCGGCACGCCGTTCCAGGGAGCCTGCTACCTGTGGGATCCGGACAAGCGTCAGGCCACGGCCGTGCTGACCGCGAACGTGGAGGAATGGATCTTCTCCCCGGACAGCCGGAAGGCGGGCAGGGCCATGGCGTTGAACACGATGCTCAAGGAACTGTCCGAAACGGATGGTTTCACCGAATTGAAGGAGACGAGCTTCGTGCTTCCGGGCCACACTCCCCCGGAACCCGACTACCTGAAATCGGAGGGGACGCCCCAGTGGGCGCGCGACGACCTCGCCGACCTGTGGCATCTGCCCGACATCCTCACCCCATTGCAGCACATGAACTACATCAGCGTGTCCGCGAACGCGGACCGGCTGCCCCGTGTCGTGAGGAAGGACCGGTCCGAACGCGCCGCGGTCGGCATCGCCATGGGCGATCTGATCCGTCTGACCGTCGCCCCCGCCCTGTTGGACTGCGGAGCCCGCCAGAACACGATCCACTGGTGTTCCGTGGACGACCTGCGTTATCTGATCCGCACCGTCGCGGACCCGGAGCATGCGGCCGACCGTCCACCGGTCAACAGGGACGATCCGACCGTGACCTGGTGCGAGGAGGCCAAGGAACACGACTACATCACGTTGGACTCGTGCGTCGCGCGCACGTATTGGATCTACCAGTGGCCGGACTTCGACGTGGAGGCCGGTTGGATCCGCGAACTCGTCACGGAACGACGCATGATGGCGTTCTGCCATATCTGGCGTCCGTTGACGATGGAACAGTCCGAGGCGGAACTACGCAACCGCAAGAGCAGCATGCGCCAGCGCAGCAAACTCCAGGACCAGCGTGAGAAAAGCCGTGACGAACGCCGTGAGGAGAAGGAGCAGCGGCTACGCGAATTGGAACAGGAGGCCAACTGGCCGGACACCGACCATCAGGGATACGTCACCCTGTTCGCCTCCAGTCTGCCGGAATTGGACGTGTTCGACCGTGACATGCAGAACAAGGCCAAGAACTGGCATATGAAACTCAATCCGATGAAGGGCCAGCAGCGTGCCGCGTTGACCACGGTCCTACCACTCGGCATCTGAACGGGAAGGAAGTGGAGGGAATGACCGGCATGGCATGGCATCGTTCAGGACACGACGGCGCGGGGCATCCACTTGGGTTGCGCGACTATATGGAACGCCCGGCAGGCGTCGGGCACGACACCGTCGATGGGGAAACAGCAGGTGATGGCATTGTCGTCGTCCGTGACCTCGATGCACAGGGAGACCTGCGGTGGAAGGACGTCGTAGCCGACTTTCTCGTTCATGTGTTGGGCGGCATCGTTCGTTGGAATGCTCAGGACCAGGCAAGCGTCGTGTTGTGCGGCCCACAGGTCGCAATACCGTTTGATTTTCAATCCGAGGCCTTCACGCCTGTGCTTGGGGATGACGGCGATCCCTTGGATCATGCAGCGACTTCGTTCGAAGGCCTGCGCTGCCTTGTCCGCTCCCAACGACACGAGGGCCTGGGCGTCCTGACTGTCTGGCATGACGAACGCGCCTCCTATGAGGCGGTCCTTGGCCCACGCCCCTATAAGCGTCGGCCTGTACAGGTCATCCGGGTTGGGCGACGGCTTTGGCAGGGATTCGTCCCAGCCATGTTCGATCTGTTCGGCGAGCGGGTTCCAGACCATGTCTGTCTGCATCTGGTCCGCCGTTGGGACAATCCCCAGCCGGGATTGGCGTTCGTTCCTCTTGGCCGGAACAGTGAGGATATTCTTGACGCTTGCGACGAAACCCATGGTCCAAGCATTCCACGCGTCATCGATATCGACAAAGAATGACTGCCGACATTCAGCGTTCGATCGTATTCAATAACCGGTTCCGTTCACGTGGGTTCGTTGAAATGACAACAATCACAGAAAGACAAGCGCATGTGCAAGGCCACGCTCGTCGTGAAAGACGACAACAAGGCCGGCCTGTTCGACACGGACGGTCTGCCTGTGGGAAAGGGGAAGTGACATGAAGGACTGCAATCCGGTGGACGCGGTCGAATGCCCGCACTGTTCCACCGTGTTCCAGGTGCGGACGTTCGACACGGACGGCGCGGGATATGTCATATGGGACGGGTGTGAGACGGTGCCCGTGTTCTGTCCGCTGTGCGGAGGACGAATAGGCGGGAGATGATCTGCCGGCTATCGCATGTCGCCCATCGCATCCTCGCAGGCATTGACGGCGTCGAACCATCCTTCCAGAGACGCGTAATGGTCCATGGCTTCCTTGGACACGTTCCGTATCCTCGCCGCGTCGATGGTCTGGCCGGACGTGGTCACGATCCGCAGCATGTTCGTCCGGTCGAGTCTTCCATTGTCGCCGGTCATGTAGAACACGAGTCGGGAATTCCCCGGCTCCAATGCCGCGAGACCGGTTCCGACCGTCGGTTTCACTGTCTTGTCGTATCGGCCGTCCTCCGTGAAGGATGGCATGCACAACGTCATGGGATTTCCGGACTCGCCATCGCGTTTGACCGCGATGATGCTGCCGGACGTCCTTCCCGTGTTCGACAGCACGATCGCGCCAATCTGCCGTCCGGTTCCGTCACTGGACATGCTGCTGGCGTAATAATCCTCGTCGAACCAGGAGAACACGGGACCGGATTGTTGGAACTGCCGTGCGGATTCCTGGTACGATTCGTTGGCCTGTTTGATCTGCACGTATGTGGCTCCGAATCCGGTGAGGGTGAGGATGAGCGAAAGGATGGACAGCAGGACGCCGAACTCACCACTGTGGCTGGCTATCTTCTTCGAGAGATCGCATTTGAACAGTGTCTCTTTCGACTGGTCCCACATGCCGTCATTCGAGCGGCCGATGCGGTACAGCCATTCCTTTTCCGTCAGTTTCCTGGCGTCCTTCCTCTCTTCGGCGGTCAACGTGGGATCATACCTGGCGTCTTTCTTTTTCTCTTCTTTTTTATTCATAAACCGATACTGTAATCCGAAAGGAAACGATTGCAATGAGCATGTTCCATCAGTTCCATGAGCTTTGGGTGGCCGCGGGGCCTTTTAGCGTCCTCGGTTCTGTCCTCGTGGCTCTTATTGTGCTGCTTCTCGCCTGGTTGGCTTTAAAGGATTGTCCGTTCGGTTGGGTCGAGGCCCGTGCGCGTGCGGGACGCGGGTTCGTCAACGTGTCCCACCGGTTCGAATCCGAGTGGTCGGCCGTGGACGTGTTGTCCTATCGTGTCCATCGGGGGAAACTCATCGTGCATTACCGTGTGACGAACCGGTCCGACGAGTTTTGTGGTTTCGGCGCCAACCAGTTCCGCGCCTTCCAGCATGGCATCGCCATCGACCGGTCAGGACCCGAGGCCGATTATCTGCGGGGTTGGGAACGGAATGTGACGTTGCTTCCCGGCGCCAGTGTGACGTTGAACCAGATGTTCCTCCTATGTGACAAGTCGCCGGTCACCGTGGTGGCGAATTATTGCGAGGATTCGGATGGCGGACCGTTCGTCCTGCCAGTCTCCAACGTGAAGGCTGATAAATGATGAAGGACGGGAGTATGAAAAATCGTGAGACGTCCGATGGAAATGGAACCTCATGGAATGCTTCGGATGGTGAGAACGCCTATTATGCGCGTGTTCTTGCCGAGGTTGAGCGTTTGCAACCGGTCGGGGCCGGTGACGGGATACTGGTATTGAATCTCATGTATCCCTGTTTCGAGACTGGAGCCCGGATCGGCATGGGCCTGTCGGTGCGTTCCGGCAAAGACGTGTTTCCCGTGGGATCGTGGAAGGTCGGCCGACCGTATACGAATCGGCATATCCACTGTCCGGTACGTACGGCTGGCCGTAGGGTTTCCCGTTGCGGTCTTCCTTTGGTGGCTCCTTTTGGCATGCTTGATGGGATCACGGGATTGATATGGACCGTGACGGTGGACTTCCCGTATGCTGACGGTTCGGATCGGCCTGTGCGTAGGAGCCTCATATTCGACCGGCAACTTCGTGTCATGCTTTCGCCGGAACGACCACATGGCAGTCTGATGGCGGAATGGTCGTGTATGGGACAACCGGATCTCACGTTGAAAGTGAACGGAATCAAACGGGCCTTGTCTCAGATTGTCGAAATCGATGGATGCGCCGGCATGCCGGGCGTGTTCGTTTGCCGATCCGAGGGATGAACGACGGGAATGGAAAAAAGGGGAACGGTCCGCGACTTGGAATCGTCACGAACCGTTCCCCTTCCGTATTACGCGGCCTGCAGGCGGTGCTCTTCGTGATGCGCGCGAGCATCCTGGATGATGAGGGCCTTCAGATACTTGCTTTTGTTGTTGAAACCATCACGTATCGCCGCATGTTCTATATAGGAGCTCCATGAGGCCGGGACGCGGAAGCGTTCCTGCACGCTCTTCTCTCGTTTCTCGTCGGCTGTTGGCCGACCCGGTCCGGCCAGCGCGGCAAGAATCGCAGTGGCGTCGGAGTCCTCGGCCATGAGCGAGGTCATCAGCTCGGACGCCTGATCACCCGTGAGCTGCGCGGCTGGAGCCGTAGCGGGGGCGGGCTCGTTCTCGTCCGCCATTCGTTCGTAGATGTCGGTCATTTTCTTTGCCTCCATTTTATCCAGTAGGTACGCCATTTGTCGGTCAGATGCTCGACGTGGAACACGAGCATGTCACGTCCCTGCGGTCGGGCGAGCACTTCTATCAGGTCATCGTCCCACGCGCCGGGATGACGTAGGCATATGACGAGGGCCACCATGTTGCCGGATGTTCCGGGCGGGATGGCCGGGTCGGCTGGGTCGATGAGCGCGATCCATTCCGGATGCGCCATGGCCTTGCGTATCCCGTCCTCGTCGAGTCGGTCCTCCTTGAAGTGCTTGTAGGCCGATTTGGGGTCGAAGATGATCATGGAATTAATTGTACCACAATTGTTTGGCTGTGATTACGCTGTTTTCCTATCGCGGGCCGTCGTCTTGCCATTGGCTATCCGTCCCCTGCAGCCTCAGGATGGTTGGCGGGGATGGACTGGAACGCTTCGGGAGCTGTGCTCTATTGGCGACAATCTCCGGTGACGCGCGTGAAAAAGCGGAATGATTCCTAAAAGACAAGGAGCTGGATCATGACAGAGGATGTCGACAAGGTGGAGCGTGCGCGTCTGGCGCGCAAGGCGATCATCGACCATATGGATTGCGACGACTGCACGGAGGATTACGTGTTCCTTCTGCAGCAGGGTGGCCGTGAGTTCGGCATGGGATTGACCACGGTGCTTTCCATGCTCGCGTTCGCCGAACATGAGGGCGCGGTGCCACCCCTCTCGACGGAATGGTGGATAAAAGTCAGCAGGAGGTACCAGTGAGTTTGGTCCTGACCGATGATAGGCGAATCGTCCTACGATTGGAACCGATATCGGTTCCGGCTAGTGGAGGTTCGCCATGGATGTTTTCAGAACAGGTCGAAGAGGACGCGTTGTGCCGTTGACGGAAGAAAATTATCGGCGGGAAACGAACCGGAAAGCACCGTTCGTGCAGATGCGGGGCGGACATCCCTCGTATTTCGCGGTATGTCCGGCGTGCGGCAATCCGATCCTGATCTGCAACCTGTTCAAAAGGACTGACGGAAGCCGGTCGGCCAATCCGTATGGCCGGCATTACTCGGCGTCGGTTCCTGGAGTCGCGGACTATGACGAGACCGCGTACATGTTCTGCCCGCTGTCCAGGAACCATTCGGATCCCGGTGACGCGCGCCGGACTCCGACGGATAAGGCCGGACGGGAACTGTACGCTCTGATGCGCGACCAATTCGACCGGTATGTTTACATCTGGGAGAAGACCACGGGCCTGCATGTGGGACGTGGATACGCGCGGGAACTGCTGTCCATGTGGCGTGCCGATGAGGGATGGCGGTATTATCGCGCCTCCTATTTCAACCAGTCGTTCATGCTTTTCTACGCCGCGCCCGCCCAGAATCTGATGGGACGGTACTTGCTGGTGGATGGCCCATTGCACTGTTATCTGAAAAAGCTGCGGATCAAAAGCGTTCGTTTCACTCCGACCAGGATGGATGGTTATGTCCGTGTCGATAGAGCGGAGGGCCATGGTTTCGTCGATTTGTCTTTCCTCATTCACGATCAGGTTCCCGTCATGCGCGGCGAGCATTGCGTGGAAACCTATCGGCTGTCCGTATGCTTGGGTGACGTCCGGTTCGAACCTGATCTGAAACTGGTCTTGGATACCGGTTTCCAGGACAGTCTCATGGCGAAGGATGATTCCCACAGGAACCGTGCGTTGCTGGACATGGCGGCCGACGTGTTGGGATAACGGACCGGTCCCATACCGGAGTTGGTTTTTCGGAGCGCGCTCCCACGGCTGCTCTTTCCATTGACTGTTATCGACCGTTATCGGCTTGCGTGCACGTGGAATGTCCGACGGGAATGGACCGGCTTCCTTCCTACCCTCAGAAACCGTCAGACGTTCCCCGTCACGCAAGCCATGGTGGGCGTGCGCACCCGTCGGGAATGGGCTACACCCTTTCTCCCTTTTCCCACGGCAGGCCAGTTCCGCCGGACCTATCGCGGCCCTCGTTCTTGACTTCTTCTCGCGAGGGACGGTCCGGCGGCATGGCCTTTTTCTTTACCATGACCGTGTAAGGAGTTTCCTATGGACCGGAATGATGATGAATACGCGGAACCGGATGGAGTGGATCCGGAATGGAATCCCTTTTCCACGCCACGGTCTTTGGATGACGGCCCGGGTTGGGATGATGGCAGTCCGCGTGCCGGCGGTGTGTCCCGCATGCCGAAGAGGCTGATCGTCGTCATCACCATCGTCACGTTGATCGTCGCGGTCGTGAGCATCGGTCTGGTTGTCACGGAATCGAACATGAGCGTCCACCGTCACCAGCTCGCTTCCGCGTGCGAGACCGCGGTTTCGGAGATGGGCCAGGCGCGTGAGCGGTTGGATGGTCAGGTGGCCGAACGGTTCAGGACCATCGACCTGCAGGCGTTGAGCAAGCGGCAGAAACACGAATACGAATCATTGCGGAAGGTTGCCAAGCCCGTGTCCATCGACTGTGACGCGAGCCAGAGGAACAGTCGGCTTGAGGAGAACACGCGTAAGGCCACGCGGGCGACGCGACGGTATGAGAGGCAGTCGAAACAGGTCGCGGCGTTCGCCCGTAAGGCCGACCGGCTTGCGAAGATTCACGCGGACCGGGAGGACACGGACCGTCTGGCCAGGGATATCGACGAGGCCCGGAGCCTGCTCGATGAGACCGAGGGCATGGAATTGGTGGTTCCTTATCTGCGTACTCGGCTTTCGGACACGTTGGCCCGTGCGGAGCAGACTCCGGCGGGTTCGGCCGATATGGAATCCATCATGTCCACGTTGGAGGATCTGATGAATCAGGTACGAGAAAACGCCGGACTATGAGACAAGAAACGTGGAACGGACAACCAGACGATCGAAAGCGTATCCCGAAAAAGTCGCCTGAAGGCTCCGGACTGGGAGAGGATGACGGGCAATGAGCTGGGCGGACCTGTTGAAAAGCATCGTATGCGTTCTGAACCTCATCGCATGCGTGCGGTTGACCGGACCATATCTGATTCCGAAACGGTCCGACCGTGAATGGTCGGAAGCGCGACGTCGTACCGGCCTGTACTGTCGTCTGGCCGGCTGGATAGGCGTGTTCGCCTACTCGTACGGACTGGGTCACGGGCTCATGCATGCACGGGACGGATGGACCGGCATGGCATTCGGCGTGGAAGCGATCCTCCTGCTGGTCCAAATCCTGAATCTCGCCATCTGGACGTATCTGCTCGTTCGCTCGCGCGGCAAGAACCTGTAGCCTCTTCCCTGTGCGATATCAACAAGGGGTTATGTGGGTAATATGAATCACATACGTAGTCGAGAAGGAGTCGTCATGGACGAGAAAGACAGCATGACGCCGGACACCATCCCGCAGTCCACGCCCGTGGACGGGACCGTTCCGGCCGGAAGGAAGAACCGCAGGCCGGTCGTCATCGGCGTGGCCGCCGTCGCGGCCGTCGCGCTGGTCGCGGGTGGCGTGTGCGGATGCAGGGCGTACGAGAACCATCGGGTGTCGATGGCTCGTGAGGCGTGCCAGTCGGCCGTCGCGAACCTGAACAAGGCCGTGAAATCGTATAAGGCGCTACTCGGCGCGGACTCTACGACGGCCGCGTTGAAGACCGATGCGACAAGCGTAAAGGACGCGAAGACCCTTGACGCGCTCAAGCAGGCCGTCGGGGCGAAGACGCCCGCCATGGTCAAGTGCGATGCGTCCGACAAGACCGGTCTGGACGAAGCCACCGCCAAGGCGGACAAAACGGCCAAGGGCGTGAATGCGGATGCAAAGGCGTTGGAGTCGGCCGTGAAGACGGTCGAATCGTCGAAGCTGGACAAGACCGTGGCCGACGCGGACGGGCTGTACAAGGCGACGGAAGGCAATGTCCAGGACGAGAAGACCCGTGAGGCGTTGAAACAGGCCATAGCCAAGCGCGACGCCGGGGCGATCGCCAAGGCCGTCAAGTCGGTGAACGATTCGAAGGCGGCGAAGGAGAAGGCGGATGCGGAAGCCAAGGCGAAGGCCGAACAGGAGGCGCAGGCTCAGGCCGCCGCCGAAGCGGCCGCTGCCGCGCAGGCCCAGCAGTCGTATTCGGCTCCCCGACAGTCGTACACCGCTCCACAACAGTCGTACACGCCCTCGTATTCGGGCGGTTCGACATCGGGTGGTGGCTCCGGCAGTAGCGTGCCGGACTTCGTTCCAAGCAGCGGAGGGTACGGCGTAGAGCCGGATGGCAGCTGGCATCCAGGAAACATTATTCAGCACTGACTATTCTTTCTTTTCCGAGTTTTTCAAGGGACCCTTCGGGGTCCCTTTTTGTATTCGCATAGTGCTTTGACGGACGGGAACGAATCTGATATCGCCCATTGTTTCCGGGCGTGCACGTGAAACCGGTTGGACGGCCGACAAGGGAACGCGCGTTCCCGTGCCGTCCCGTTTCCTGCCCGCATAGGCGGGAAGCGTATCTGCAGGCAGAATCTTCGAAAGGAGAAGGAACTTTGGGTTCCAACAGCAACAAGCGGAAGGCGTTGGCGCTGCTGACGGCCGCGGCCACCCTGGCCGGCGGACTGACCGCCGGCACCGCATACGCCGGCGGCGAGGGCGGCAACAGGCCCGGTACCGGCGGCGGCGGCGCGGCAATGCAGTTCTGGCAGTACAAGGACGACGCGTCCGGCTCATGGGGTTCGGCGACCGACATCAACAGCGTGAGCCGCGCCATGGCCAACGCGGGCGTGAGGATGGACGACTCGTCCGGCAAGGCCGCCGCCGCGCTGGCCGACGCGAACGGCCGGTGCGTCGCCGGTTTCCACCAGCGCCATCCGGGCGAGGGCGACGGCGACTGCCGTGTCGTCGCGGTCGGCGCGGTCTCCGGCAATGGTTCGACGACCGGCACGTGGAACGGCTCCGGCGTTTATGACCAGAGCGTGTGGAAGAGCAACTGGTACAAGTACGTCGCGCCGAATGAGTACCAGTACGCCGGATCGCAGCACTATCACACTGGGGATGGCTTCAGTGACGATCCCGGCACGAGCGTGGACAAGCTCATGGAGAAGTACGTGAGTTCCACGGCCAGTATCGTGGTCATCGCGCTCGACAAGTACCAGCCCGCACCGCCGAACTATGATCTGACCGTCAGCACGCAGGCCGGCGGCACGTTCACTCAGGCCGGCGCGACCGGCGACGTGTCCGACGCGATCACCACGAGCCGTGGCAACAGTTCGATCAGCGAGAACGTGACGGGCACCATCACCCTGCATTGGACCGGACTGGACGGCACGGCCCGCACCGCGTCCAAACAGTTCACGCAGGACAACAACACGACCCAGTCCGTGTCGTTCGGTTTCAGGGACGTGGACAAGACATGGAAATCCTGGCCCGCCGGCTCCTACTATTACGACGTGAACATCCCGAAGCAGGGCAAGATGAAGGCCGACGCAGGCCATGCGGGCGCGGCCGATGCGAGGGAATCCTGGAAGCCGGTACCGACCCCGCCGTCGAAGAAGCTCACCAACGCGGCCGGCCAGCAGGTCACTTCCGACGCGCAGCAGATCGCGTCCGGTTCCTTGTACACGGCGCACATCACCGCGCAGTCGAACGCGAGCGAGCATTTCTGGCTGTACGACACGATCGACGCGACAAGCGTGAAGGTCCTGATCGGCGGCACCGACGGGGACGATCTTTCGAAGGTCACCGTGACCGACCAGGACGGCAACGCCGTCAAGGCCGACATCACGGTCGATGACAGCCAGCCGGGCAAGCGCATCGTCAAGGCGCACGTGTTGAATCCCGCGTCCGGACAGTACACGCTGAACGTGCCCCAGTCCGCGACCCCGACCGGTTCGGACTACACCATTCCGGACGACAGCCAAGCCTGCTGGACCGGCGACGAATACGGCAGCGCGGACAAGAGCCACTGCCAGACCGGCAACAGCGAACAGGTCGGCAAGGTCACCCCGAAGCCCGACAAGGTGTGGGTGCTGGACTCCAACGGCGCGTTGAACGCCGAGGATCCGGAGCATACGAACGACAAGGGCAGCGACAATCGTACGTTCGTGACCGGCGACGCGATCGGCGCCGTGGTCAACGGACGTATCCCCGCGCACCTGCTCAACCCGTTCACCTCCTATTCGATCACCGACGACTGGACCGCGTCGGCCCAGTGGATCGACTGGAACCACAAGGACCAGGTCAGGGTGTACGTGGACGGCAAGGACGTGACCGACCAGTTCGACATCACGATCGACACGGCGAAGCACACGACCACCGCGACCGCGAAGCAGTCGTTCCTCACGAAGACCGCGTTCGGCACCGTCGACCGCAAGGTCAAACTGTACATCGGCGGCATCGTCAGGCAGGTTCCGAACGCCCAGGCCGCGGCCGACCAGAAGAAACTGACCAACAAGGCCACCGAAACCTGGAACAACGAATCCCGGCCGACCAACGAGCCGCCGGTCTGGGTGCGCAATCCGAAGCCCGACAAGGTATGGAGCGCCGACCAGGGCCAGGCCGCGAACGCCGAGGACTCGGCGTGGGCCAACAACGTCAACGCGGACACGCACACGTTCGTCCAGCAGGACGATTTCGGCGTGACCGTCAACGGCCTGCTGCCCAGGAACCTCGCCAGGAAGATGGGCTCCTACGAGCTTGGCGATGATTTCTCCAAGAGCGCCAGGAACATTGATCTCGACTCCGCGACCGTGACCGTCACCATCGACGGCAAGGACGCGAAGAACCTGTTCGACGTGCACAAGCAGGACGACAGGGTGTGGGTCAGCGCGAAGCAGGAGCTGCTCGACACGACCTACAACCAGGCCGCCGACCGCAAGGTCCGCATGACCATCAAGGGCGCGTTCCTCAAGGACGTGCTCAAGGCCGGCCAGAAGGTCCAGCTCACCAACGGTGATTGGGAGAAGTGGAACCAGCAGACAGTGCCCGGCAACGAGCCGCCCGTCAAGGAGTGGAGCCCGAACCCGGACAAGAGCTGGATCCGTCTCGGCGAGGACGGCAAGTGGGCCGCCGTGGTCGATCCGACCGGGTCGAACAAGACCGGCGCCGACACGTTGAAGTTCCTCGACGGCGACCAGGTCGCCAGCGTCGTCAACGGCGTCATCGCGTCCGACCTCGTCAAGGTCACCGACATCAAACTGACCGATGATTACGCGAACGCCGACTACATCTGGGACCTCGCGTCCGACCAGTCGCAGATCCGCGTGTACGAGGCGGACGCCACGACCGACGCGGCGTCCTCCGTCGCTGACATCGCGAACAAGGGCCGTGACGTGACCGACCAGTTCGACATCGCCGTGGCGGGCACCAAGGTCACCGCGACCGCGAAGCCGGAATACCGTGCCGCGCAGGCCGGATTGAAGAATCCGAAGCAGATCAGCCTGCTCCTGCCGGGCGTCGTGAACTTCGCGAACGGCAAGGGCGCGGCCCAGGTCCGCAAGGACTTCGGGAAGCACGCGGGCGACGAGCTCACGTTCTGCGAGAATCCAGACGGGTCGAAACTGACCAACAAGGGTTCCGAGAAGGTCAACAACGAGTCCCAGCCGACCAACGAGCCGTACATCTGCGGCTACGTTCCGCCGGCCAAGAAGAAGGTCGTCGCCGAAGGCAGCCAGGGCGGCGCGAACAACGACGCGAACGACAAGGTCGTGTATCCGGGCCAGAAGGTCGAATACAGGCTCACCACCCGTCCTCAAATCCCGTCGGACCTCGCGTACCGCATCGTGTCCATCCAGGACACCGACGTGTACGACCAGTACCTCGAACCCGACCAGCAGACCCTTGAGATCACCGACCTCGCCACCGGCGACCAGCTGACCACCAGCGACCCGCAGATGGGCGTCGAAGGCGACTACACCGTCGCCTGGGACAACGCCAACCACCAGTTCACCATCACGTACTTGTCGGAGTATGTGGCCGAACACTGGCAGGCCGGCTCCCACCCGCAGGTCCAGGTCCGTTTCGAAGGCACCGTCGCGAAGGACGCGCCGACCGACCGCAAGGTGGACAACCAGTGGATGCTCACCCTGAACAATTCGATCACCCCGTCCAACATCGTCGACAACCTACCCCCGAAGCATGATCCCTCCAAGAAGGACAACCAGTCCAAGGAGCAGGGCGACCCGTCCGTCAGCATCGACGGGAAGACCATGCTGCTGGGCGACACCGGCAACTACGTCGTCACCCTCGACCTGAAGCAGACCAACAACGCATACCGCGTGTGGAAGGCCGGCATCACCGATGATTTCGACGACGAGCATCTCGCCATCGACGGAACCAAGATCGAAGTGCTCGACTCCAAGGGCCAGGACGTGACCGGCAAGTTCAACATCCAGATCAAGGACGGCGTCGCGTACGTGTACGCGAAGACCGTGGACACGTGGATTCCGAAGAAGGGCGTCACCGTGAAGGGCGATCCCCAGCCGACGGACCTCGCCGCCTACGCGTCCTCGTCCAAGCATGATCCGCTTTCCGATCCGAGCATCGACCAGAACCTCCTCGGCCAGGAATACCAGATCGTCATGCCGTACAAGGTCGTCAAGGTCGAGGACGGCTACACGGTGAGGAACAAGGCCATCCAGGTCACCAACGACCTGACCCGGGAAACCAACGAGGTGTCCAACCCGCTCAAGGAAATCAACCCCGCCAAGGACGTGACCGTCAAGGTCGGCGGCGAAAGCATCGACGGCAGGAGCGTGTACAAGGATCGCACGTTCCTCTACCAGCTCGACAGCTCCATCATCCCGGCCGGCCGCGCCTACCCGCAGGTCGACCAGTGGAGGATCGTGGACCCGCTGAACACCGAGTACGACCAGTACACGGGCCAGTGGGCCGTGTACGCGAGCCGTGACCTGTACAGGGACGGCAAGGTGATCGCTGCGAAGGGCGACAAGCTCGCCGGCAGCGGCTTCGACGGCTCGAAGTTCGGTGGCGACCTGTTTACCGCCGCGGCCGACGCCAACGGCGTGGTCACCGTCGAAGCGACCGAAGCGTACCGTACCCTCGTGTCCGCGGACAACGAGCATGAGGCCGGCTGGCGCGCGTACATCCAGTGCAAGCGCCTGAAGGTCTCCGACCGCGTCGAGAACCAGTTCACCGAACAGTACAACGACAAGACCTTCGAGTCGAATGTCGTGTGGACCCGCACGCCGGACATGACCCCGGGCCTGCACCTGGAGAAGTACGACGTGAAATCCGGCGAGAGGCTCGGCGACCGCGACGACGTCAAGCAGGCGCTCAAGATGGACGGCGACTCGCTGGAGATCGCGTTCAAGATCACCAACACCAGCAAGGTCGATTCCAGCACCGGTGAGGGCGCGTGGTTCCAGGCCAAGAGTCTGAAGCTCACCGACGACACGATCGCCGGCATCGGCAAGGTCGAGGACCTGAAGTATCCGGGCAACTGGGACACCCTGGTCCTGAAGCCCGGCGAATCCGTGACCGTGACCGGCACGTTGAAGGGTGTATCCGAGGACGGCAAGCACACGGACCGCGCCAAGGTCACCGGCACGCCGCTCGTGTCCTGCCCGGTCACCGACCAGTTCGGCGACCAGCAGGAGAAGTCCGACGATACGGACGGCGATCGGACGGTTGACGGTGATGCCGACAACACCGACGGCCTGAAGCAGGTCACCATCGGCGACAAGACCCTGTGCGAGGACACCACGGTCGAATCCAATACGGACGACTGGAGCGGCTACCGTCCAAGCCTGGCCCGTACCGGTCTTGAGGTCGGCGGCGCCATGCTGGCCGTCATCGCACTGGCCTCCATCGGCGTGACCCTCATGGGCGCACGCCGCAGGACCGCGGCCTCAAGCCACGCCGCGCACTCCGGCAAGTGACCGGGACGGCCCCGTCCATCATGACCCATGGCGGACGGGGCCCGCATAATCCTGCGGGACACGGGTCCTATCCTCCGTAGCCCGCTCCTTTTCCGAAGGGCCATCGCCACCATGGCGATGGCCCTTCTCTCATATGGACACTCCCCCGTCCCAATATCCGGCGTCATCGGATGGCGTGCATGTGAACCATTCGGAAGATCCGACATGCCGGCGTCCGCCGCCGGCATGTCGGATCCGTGTGCGTCCGGCCAACGGGCGCATGGAAAGACAATCACCAAAGGAGACCAATCCGGTATGGATATGAAGAAGATCTCAGCCGCGTGCGCGACCGCCGCCGCGCTGGCCGCATTATGCGTTCCGGGAGCCGCGTTCGCCGCGGACGGCACGCTCACGCTGAACGCGGGCGATGGCAGCACCCTCGCGGGCCACAGCTTCACCGTGTACAAGCTCGCCAACTACAACGACGTCGTCAAGGACGGCGCGAACGTGAAGAGCGTGAGCGCTTCCTCCCCGGACGCCGCGGCCGACGCGTGGGTCAAGGCCGCGTTGAACAAAAACGGCGTGACCTACAACACATCCGAGGGCCGTAACGCCGCGGAGCAGCTCCTCCGCCTGCAGACCAATTCGAACACGCTGCGCAAGGTCGCCGGCACCCTGCAGTCCACCGCCGCGGCCAGCAAGGTCACCGCGGTCAAGACCAACCAGACCTCCACCACCGGCAGTCTGAACCTGACCCTGCCGGAAGGCTACTACCTGGTCGTCGACGCTCAGGGCATCCCGATCCTCGTGTCCACCACCATCGGAGGCGCGACCAGGATGAGCAACGGACAGGTCCTCGGCTCCACCCAGATCAAAACCAACGTCACCAAGATCGACAAGAAGATCAAGAGCGTGGACGGCACGTGGAAGGACTCCGCGGCCGCGACCAACGGCGAGACCCGCGACTTCAAGGCCACGTTCACCGTGCCGAACAAACTGGCCGTGGACACCATCACCCTCGAGGACCACATGACCGGCATCACCTACATCGACGGCTCGTTCCACGCGAGCGTCGACGGCACGGACATCACCAACCAGTTCGGCGCCATCGGCAAGGACAAGATCACCGCCGCGGCCGGCAAGACCCAGACCGACGGCACCGGCTTCAAGGTCACGAGCCTGCAAAGCCTCGTGGACACCTACCAGGGCAAGCAGGTGACCGTGACCTATCAGGGCAAGGTCGTCAACGCGTCCAAGGCCAACAAGGCCATCAACCAGATCATCCTCACGTCGAACTGGCTGCCGTCCGTCATCCCGCCGGACGTGCCGACCCCGAACCCGGGCACCGACGAAACCCCGGTCCCGACCTACGACGTGAACCTGAAGAAGATCAGCGCCGCGGACGGCAACAGGACCATCCAGGGCGCGAAGTTCAAAATCCACAACGACAGCCTGAACCAGTGGTACACGTGGGATTCGGCCTCCAACCAGTGGACGTTCGGCACGGACGAGTCCAAGGCGACCGAGTTCTCCACGGACGCGCAGGGCGTCATCAACTTCACCCGCCTGGGCACCGGCACGTACACCGTGAAGGAAACCCAGGTGCCGACCGGCTACTTCACGTTCGTCAAGCCGAGCTTCACGATCAAGATCACCGACGACGGCCATGTGACCATCGCCGGCAAGGACCAGCCGGGACTCACCGGCAAGGTCACCAACGCCGACGCCACCATCTCGACCCCGACCGCTGTAGTGAAGAACATCGACAACATCACCCAGCTGCCGCAGACCGGCGCGGAGACCATGGCCATCATGATCGTCGGCGCGTTCGCGATCATCCTGGTCGCCACCGCTACCGGTTGGGGCGCGTACCGTATCCGCCACGAGAACATGGGCGACGGTCCGGTCGCGGCCTGACCTCTTTTCCCGGACGATTCCACAGCAGCAGGGGCGGGGAGGCGAAGCCTCTCCGCCCCTGCTGATCCTTTTATCAGAGGATTTTTCTAAAAACAATATGAAGGAATGAAAAAAGAATGGGATTCTTCACAAGACTCATCGCCGGTTTGGTCGCCGCGTCCACGTTGGGCGCGGGGTTGGCCGGCACCGCCGGTGCGGTGGACACGACCGGCGCGACCGGGGACGCGAAAGGCGTCGTGAAGCTCGCATCCGACGACACGAGCGGCCTGCCGGACCATCTGGTGAATGGCGATTTCAGCGTGAACTACAAAGACCAATGGCTGACCGGCGGTTGGAACTGGACATCCATCACCCCTGATGGCAAGTACCTGAACTCCGTCCGCAACTGGAACGACAGCGCCACAATCTGGAAGACCGTCAATGGTTGGGACAAGACTAAATTTGGCTGGTCCAGCACCCAGAAGGACGATACCGACAACATCCAGCACAAGGCCGGCGCGGTCGAAATCCAATATGACAGCCAGGCTGACAACGTGTACGCGGAACTCTGCGCCTACGAGAAGGGCACCGCGATCTACCAGGACATCAAGACCGTCCCCGGTACGCTGTACAAGATCCGGTTGAAGCACGCCAGCCTGTACAGCGGCTATCTCGACAAGATGCAGGTCATGGTCGGCGCGCCCGGCCATGAGCAGGCCGTAGAGATGACTCGCACCAGCGTGAACGGCAACGGCGACACACTCAACGAGAAGTCCACCACCATCGCCACGAAGGTGTCCAACACCGGTGAACTGGACCGCAACCACGAGAACCAATGGGAAACGTATGAGGGCACGTATGTGATCCCGGATGGTCAGACCACCACCCGGTTCACCTTCCGAAGCGTCGCCGCCGAGTCGATGGACCGCGGCAACCTGCTCGACGACATCGTGTTCGACAAGGCGTACCGCCTGAACTACGACAAGAACGCGTCCGACGCCTCCGGCCAGGTTCCGTCGAACGAACGCGGCAGGGAGAACACCGTTCAGCCCGCCAAAGCCAAGACCACAGGCAGTGTGAAGACAGTCGCGGACGACGATTCGTCCAAGTCGTTGACCGTGAATCCGGGCTTCGACGTGCCGGACTATTCGAAACTCGATGACGGCGGACTGCACTGGATGTACGTGAGTCCCGCCGAAGGCAAAGCGTGGTCGTATTACGACTACATCAACCCCGCCCAGCCGAAACATCAGGTCGCCGGACTGAGCCAGGCGACGTTCGGCTGGCAGGAGCTGACCGGCGGCGACTATAAGACCACCTTGTTCGAACTTCACCGGGAGAAGGACGGCAATGTGTGCGCGGACGTGCATGGCAGCCGTACCATCGGCCAGACCATCGACACGCAGGCGGGTGTGGCGTACACCGTGAGCATCCGCCATTCGGGTCGATCCAAGGGCAACGCGGGCAGCGTGCAGGTGCTCGTCGGACCGGACAAGAACCATTTGCGGCCGTTGGAAATGAGCCGTATGAACGTGTCCCGCACCGGCGCGAAATACGGTGACAGGACCGGCAAGGTCGGCACGGTCATCACCACGCACTCCGATTCGGTGGACTCCACCGAGGGCAACCACCCCGCGTGGGACCATTCCGACGATTGGGAGACGTATTCCGGCACGTATGTCGCAACCGGCGGCAAGACAGTATTCGCCTACCGTGGCGTCGACAAGAACGGCAACGCCGTCTCCGGTACCGACTCGGCCGCCGACTCCGTGATCGACGACCTGAGCTTCAAACTCGCCTACCCGCTCGTCTACGACAAGAACGCGGGCGACGCGACCGGCGGCGTGCCATCCAGTCAATACGGCAAGGAGAACACCGTCAAGCCCGCCAAAGCCAAAACCAACGGAACCGTGAAGACCGTCGTGGATACCTCTGACGGATTGCCGACCGAATTGGTCAACGGCGATTTCGAATATCCGGGAGCTGATGTCTTAAGCCAGAACCTTCGTGACAAGAAGAGGAACTGGTGGGGTGTCAGCCGCAAGGACAAGATGGTCTACGAGTCCGATAATCCCACCAAATGGGTCTCCCTCCCGTCGACCTTCGATTCGGATAGATTCGCGTGGGATTCCAGCGAGGCCGGAAAAACGTCTGGCGTCCAGGAGGGGTCCTCGCAATGGCATACGAACGAGGTCGAACTTCAAAGGGATTCACGTACGGGCAACATGTACGCCGAGCTCTCTCCATATCAGGCACAGAGCAGCATCCGCCAATACATCCGCACCATGCCCGGTGCCCTGTACAAGGTGCGGTTGAAGCATGCCAGTTTGAGCAGCGAGTATTTGGACAAGATGCAGGTTCTAATCGGGGCGGATGGAAACGAGCAGCCGGTGAGGATGACCCGCGTCGAATCCCAGAACGGACTCGACGCCACCGGGAAGGCCACGGCATCCACGACCATTTCGACCCACGCATCGAACAAGGCCGAGATCTCATGGGGTTCCGGGCTTGGATATCATTCGTCACGGAACCATGACGGACAGTGGGCGACTTATGAGGGAGTCTATGTAGCCACTTCCGATGTGACGGTGTTCACGTTCAAGAGCGTTGACTCGCCGTCCTTCAACACCGGAAATCTGTTGGACGACGTGGTTTTCACCAAGGCATACAAGCTCACCTATGACAAGAACTCGGCCGATGCGTCCGGTCAGGTTCCGTCGAACCAGCGTGGCAAGGAGAACACCACCCAGCCCGCTAAGACCAAGACCAGCGGAACCGTCAAGACCGTCGCGGATACCAACGCCAGCCTGCCGGACCATCTGGTCAACGGCGATTTCAGCGTGAACTACCACGACCAGTGGAAGGACAGCTTCGGCGGCTGGACCAGCATCGACCCGAACGCGGGCAAGACCCTGCACGCCACCAGCCTTCCCAATGGCTCCAGCTGGAAGTGGACCGCCATCAACGGGTGGGACAAGTCCAAGTTCGGCTGGACCAGCACCCAGAAGGCCGGAAGCAACGTCCAGCAGAAGGCCAACGCGGTCGAACTCCAGTACGACGACTCCACCGCCGACAACGTGTACGCGGAGCTCTGCGCCTACGAGGCCGGCACAGCCATCTACCAGGACATCAGGACCGTGCCCGGCACCCTGTACAAGGTGCGGTTGAAGCACGCCAGTCTCAACAGCACGTACCTCGACAAGATGCAGGTCATGATCGGCACGCCCGGCCACGAGCAGCCCGTCGAAATGACCCGCACCAGCGTCAACGGGCACGGCGACAAGCTCAACGAGAAGTCCACCACCATCGCCACCAAGGTCACGAACGGCAACAACCGCCACCACGCCGACCAGTGGGAGACCTACGAGGGCACCTACCTGATCCCCGACGGCCAGGCCACGACCCGCTTCACGTTCAAGAGCATCGACGCCAAGCAGCTCGACTACGGCAACGTGCTCGACGACATCGTGTTCGACAAGGCGTACAAGCTTACCTACAACAAGAACGCGACCGACGCCAGCGGCAGTGTGCCCTCCGACGAGACCGCCGGGGCCACCAAGCAGGCCAAAGCCGGTACCACGGGAGCCCTGCGCCTCGCATCCGACGACGACGTGGCCGCCTACGCCGCGTCCAACCTGCCGAAGCAGCTCGTCAACAGCGACTTCGACCACGACTGGCAGAACATCGTCAGCCAGTCCAAAATGACCGACAAGTACAACTTCGCCAACGTCGACCCGGCGCACGGCGACGTGGAGATCAGCGGCGCCCTCAACGGCAAGGGCGAGGCGTCCAAGCACTGGGTCCACCTCAACGGGTTCGACACCGCCAAGTTCGGCTGGAAGTCCAACCAGACCGACACCAGGGTCGACGGGCGCGGCGGCATCGTCGAGATCCAACGCTCCAAGGCGAACGACAACATGTACGCCGAGATCACCGCATCGCAGGCCAACACGTACCTGTACCAGGACATCGACACCGCGCACGACTCTCCGACCGTGTACACCGTGAAACTCCGTTACGCGCATCGTAACGGCACCGTCGACTCCAACGAGAAGATCCAGATCCTCGTCGGAGCGCCCGGTCATGAGCAGCCGGTCGATATGACCCGCATCGCTTCCGACCGGGGCAACAAGGTGGGCGAGAAGTCCACCACGGTGAACGCTCCCAACACGGACGGCTGGCTGGGCTCGTGGGACACGTTCCAGGGTTCGGTGGAAATCCCCGCCGGCCAGCCTGTCAGCAGGTTCACGTTCAAGGCGTTGGGTTCCGTCGATGGTGTTACCGGCAACCTGATTGACGATGTGCAGTTCAAGCTCGCCTACCCGCTCTCCTACGACAAGAACGCGCAGGACGCGACCGGCGGCGTGCCATCCAGTCAATACGGCAAGGAGAACACCGTCAAGCCCGCCAAAGCCAAGACCACGGGCAGTGTCAGACTCGCGGCTGACAAAACCGCTTCCGGCCTGACTGTGCATGATCTTGAGATGAACGACGTACCCGCGGATTACCGTCAGTTCATATTGAGCACCACCGACACAAGGCTCTCGCAGGTCGAGTTCGAGGACGGCGCGTGGTACAAGTCCACTGACCCCTCGTCCCAAGGCATGTGGCCGTTGAGAATCGGCGCCTCATTGACCATCCCGTCCGTGGGCGATTGGACCGACCCGTCCGGCAAGACCCACCAGATCAGCATGACCATGCGGTTGAAGGATTGGAACGGCGGCAGCGTCAGCGAACTGTACCGGTTCGACGGGCACGGGAACATCGTCGGCGACGGAAGATTCTGGATCAACACGGCCTACGGTTCCGGCTATTCCAGCCTGCCTGCCAAGGTCAAGGCGGCCATGGGCGGAGTCGACACGTCGAAGCGAGTGGGATGCTCGTGGACGGTCGAGTTCACGTACGCGGACACCGGCGAGAAGGTCCCGGACACATTCAAGGGCGTGACCGGTTTCAACGACCTCGACGGATGGGACGCGCAATCCGACCTGAAGTTCGAGGGCGTGCAGCTGCTTTCCGGTTTCGACGGCGCGTACAAGCGTTCCGACGCGGAACTCGGCACGTACGGTACGAACGGTTTCGCGGGCATCGGACATGATGCGGGCGACGAGGCTCATCTGAACGCGCCGCAGCAGTCCCGTCACCGCCTCGCGGCCACATGGACGGGAAGCACGTTCACGTTCTCCTATGATCTGAGCAATCCCGCCGGCCGCACCGACGGTTCGCGCATGACGTTCGGCGCGCCTGTCACCCGCACCGCGGTGCTCACCTATGACAAGAACGCGGCGGATGCTTCCGGCCAAGTCCCGTCGAACACGACGCCGGACACGACGCAGACGGCGTCCTCCAAGTCAACCGGCAAGGTGTCCGACCTCGTGCAGCGCACCACCACGCATGAGGACGGCAGCGTGACCGTCAAGACCATCGACACGAGCACGGACGTGGTGTCCGGATGCCAGGTCTACTATCCGGCCGGTCAGCGTATCACGCTTGCCACGTTGGCGAAGGACGGAGACTGCTGGGATTCCAGCATGCTGACTCGCCCGGGCCACACCCAATTGGGTTGGAGCCAGGATTCGCAGGCAACCCAGGCCCAGGCCGAGGTCACGATGGTCGAGGGCGGCATGACCGTGTACGCGGTATGGGTCGGCAACCCGGTCCTCACCTACGACACGAACAAGCCGAACACTTGGAACGGTCAGATGCCATCCACCCCGGCGTCCGTCTCCGTGGCATACAACACGGCCGCCGCGGACGGCTCCGGCTGGCAATCTGGAGACACATCGAAGATCCGCGGCTACAGATTCCTCGGCTGGTATGCGGGACCGCAGGATGATGCGGGCCTGTACGACTGGAACACGCTGTTGACGGGTAATGTGACCGTGTACGCGCACTGGCAGCGGTTGCAGGCCAACGTCGTCTACGACGCGAACGGCGGCACCGGCTCGCACGCGAGCACGCCCGGCTGGCAGTATTCGGACGTGACCGTCCCGTCCGACACGTCCAAGTCGTTCAAGCGCGACGGATACGTGTTCCTGGGATGGGATACTCAAGCCGACGGCAATGGAACCGCCTATAAGGATGGTTCGCAGGTTCCGTTGCAGGACAAGGACATCACCCTGTACGCGCAATGGCAGCCGGTATTCGAACAGTTCACTCCGACTGGCGGCGTGAGTCTGCCGTTGCTCGTCGCGGGCGGCGTCACCCTGCTCGTGATGGGTATCGGATCCACGGTCATGCTCACGCGTCGCATGCGCGGCGAGCAGTGACGGACGGTTCGGCATATGGGAATGAAGGCATCCGGCAAGGTTCCCCAGAAGAATGGGACCGGCCGGGTGCCTTCCTCTTTTTCATCGATATTCGTTGTTCCTCCGGTGGTGTTGACATGAGTGTTATTTCGAGTCGTATGGATTGGGATTGGGTCATCAAGGGCGACCACGTGTATGACACGCGTCGCGAACGCCGGTCCCGGTTGCTGCGGAAACGGCATATGGCGCGCGTGTTCCGCATGCTCGCGGCCGTCACGACCGTATTCTGCCTGGTGGGCGTGGGCACGTTCGCGTGGATCGGCGTGGAACAGGCCGGCGCGTCCCGCAGGGCCGCGCAAAGCGCCGCATTGGCCGACGAGGGCGACCGGTCCGCCGGGAAGTACGCGCGCATGGTCGAGCAGGCCCATGCGTACAACAGGAAACTCGCCGCCACTCCGCAGGTCATCGGCGAGACCTCGACCGAGGATGGCGTCATCGATGGCGACTTCGGGTTCAAGGATGACAAGGAGTACCAGAATCTGCTGGACTTCGGCGACGGGATCATGGCGTCGGTCGAGATCCCGTCGATCGGCGTGGACCTGCCCGTGCGTCACGGGGCCGACTCGTACGCGTTGAACAACGGGCTCGGCCATTTGCACGGCACGAGCCTGCCCGTCGGCGGCGAGAGCACGCACAGCGTCATCACCGGACACACGGGAGTGGCGGACAAGGCCCTGTTCACCCGGCTCACCGAACTGAGGAAAGGCGACGTGTTCTACGTGAAGGTCGCCGCTCAGACCCTTGCCTACAAGGTCATGCGCATCCGCAAGGTCGACCCGGACGATCTGAGGAGCGTGCGCATCCGACCCGGCCGCGATCTGGTCACATTGGTGACGTGCACGCCGATCTTCCTGAACACGTACCGCCTGCTTGTCACCGGGGAACGCGTGAGCATGCCGGACGACGCGCCCTATCCCGAGGACGCGCCGAGAACCAGCGGACGGGACACGCGCCCCTATCTCGTGTCCGGCGTGACCCTGCTCGCGGGACTGCCGGCCGCGATCGTCGCAGCCAGGCCGAGAACCCGGCCGTTCGGACGACACGGGCGGAGGGGTTGACCCCGACCGGCAATGTCTGGGGTAATCTGGAGTGTGTGCGGCCACACCACTGCCGACAGGACGACATGCCGGTGATGCCGATATCGGATTGGAGGCACGTGGAGTGGCTGACGGAAACGTCGCAGGGATGTTTCCACTGGAGCCGGATCCCATGATCGGGAGATGGCATTGGAGGGTAGATATGAACAAGAAGGCTTTCGCAACGGCGGTCGCATCCGTGGCGGTCGCGGGCACCATCGCCGCGCCGGCCATGGCCGACGAGACCGCGGTCACGCCGGTCGAGCAGGCCCAGCAGGCCGTCGCCCAAGCACAGGAAGCGGTCGACCAGGCAGCCGCCCAACAGAACGCGCAGCAGCAGGATCAGGTGTCCGCAGCCCAACAGCAGGTCGCCGACGCCAAGGATAGCCTCGACCAAGCCAACACCGGCGTGCAGGACGCACAGCAGGGCGTGGACCAGGCGCAGCAGCAGGTCGACCAGGCCCAGCAGAACGTGCAGCAGGCCCAGCAGAACGTCGAGAACACCATCAACCAGAACCAGAACGTGCAGCAGGCCACCAATGGCGTCCAGCAGGCGCAGGACAGCCTCGACCAGGCGCACGACAACCTCCAGCAGGCGCAGGCGAAGGCCAACCAGGCCGCCCAGAACGCCGACAGGCTCGAGAAGGCCATGAACGACAGAGTCCATCCGCGACGACGCCGCCAAGGCCAAGGCCAAGGCCGACAAGGAGGCCCAGCAGGCCGCCGACAAGGCCCAGTCGAAGGCCGCCGAGGCGAAGGCGAAGCTCGACGAGGCCACCCGTCTGGCAGGCGACGCGAACGATCCCGCCAAGGTCAAGGAGGCGCAGGACGCCGCCCGTAAGGCCGGCGAGGCTGTCGACGCGGCCCGGAAGTCGCAGGCCGAGGCCACCGTGGCCGCCGCGACCGCGAAGACCACCGCCGACAAGGCCCAGTCGAAGGCCGACCAGGCGCAGAAGAAACTCGGCCAGGCGAACGATGACGCCGCCTCCGCGAAGGCCAAGGCCGACAAGACCCAAGCCGCCTTCGACAAGGCATCCAACGACAAGGCCACGTCCGACAAGGCGCTCGACAAGGCGCAGACCGCGAACGAGAAGGCCCAGGGCGAGCTCGCCAAAGCGAACCAGAACGCCGCGGACGCGCAGGCCGCCGCCGACAAGGCGTCGCAGGACGCCGATGCCGCACAGTCCGCGTACGACGCCGCCGTCAAGGCCGCCGCGGACGCCAAGAAGGCCGCCGACGAGGCCGTCAAGAAGGAGGCGCAGGGCGCTGCCGGCTGGTTCCAGACGGACGACGCGGAGCAGGCGTACAAGTATCTGACCGACTCCAGCGTGTCCAAGTACCTCGAGTACACGCACATCGGAGCGAAGGACGACGCGACCAGCCTCGACAACCTGCTGAAGGCCCTCGACATGATCGACGAGTGCAACAGGCTGCGCGAGGAGAACGGCCTGGAACCGTTGAAGGTGTCCGAGACCGCGTTGGCCATGGCCATGGTCCAGGCCAACTACGCCGCCAACGGCCACTACGGCCACAACTACCAGTACGAGAACACCGGCGAGAACCTCGCATGGGGCACCTCGGACTGGGATCCGTACGAGGGCTGGTACACGGCCGAGAAAGCCAACTACGACGCGGCCGTCAAGTCCGGCGACTATCCGGACCTCGCCGGCCTGTCCGCGTACGACATCAGCCTGAAGTATCCGGACCTGTACCAGAAGATCGGCCATTACCTCAACATCATCAGCCCGGACTACACCGCCACCGGCATGGCCTACAGTGGCTACGGCGCGAACAAGTACAGCCACGGGTTCTCGCAGGAGTTCTTCAACGAATGGAACTCCTACAACAAGAACGACACCGTGTATGACGCGGCCGTGTACCGCACGATGGTCGAAAACTACGTCAACGGCGTCCGCAACGCCCAGTCCACGTACGATGCCGCGTTGAAGAAGGTCGATGAGGCCAAGGCCGCGCTCGACAAGGCCAACCAGACGAAGGCCAGCACCGCCGACGCGCAGGCCGCCGCCGAACAGGCCCAGCAGGCCGCAAAGGCCGAAGCCGCCGAAACCGCGAAGATCCTCACCGACGCGACCGCCAAGAGCCAGCGGGCCCAAACCGCGTACGACCAGGCCAAGACGGCGAACGACCAGGCACAGGCCGACTACTCGACGGCCGACACCGCACGTCAGGCCGCCCAGACCGCCTACGATGAGGCCAAGACGGCGAACGACCAGGCACAGACGAACCTCAAGAACGCCCAGGCCGCGGTCGAACAGGCTCAGCAGGCGCTCGACAAGGCGCAGGCCGACAAGACCACTGCCGACGAACGCGTGAACATCCTGACCGACGCGGAGAACGCCTTGGCCACCGCCAAAACCAACTACGAGCAGGCCAAGAGCGAAGCCGAACAGGCCAAGCAGGCATCGGAGAGCGCCAAGGCCGACCTCAAGGCCAAGCAGGACGCCTACGCGCAGGCCAAGGCGAAGAGCGACGAGGCCGAACGGCAGGTCAAGGATCTCGAGGCCGCGTTGGCCGACCTCAGGGCCAAGACCGACGCGTTGACCGCGGCCCAGAGCGATCTCGACACGAAGATCCAGGCATACCAGCAGGCCGCCACGGCCCGCGACGAGGCCACCAAGCAGGTCGAACAGGCCAAGACCGACGTGAAGAACGCCGAACAGGCGTTGACGGACGCGAAGGCCAAGCTCGAACAGGCCCGGAAGGAAGCGAAGGACACCGACGCGGTCAAGGCCGCCCAGGCCGCCGTCGACAAGGCCCAGTCGGATCTCGACGCCGCCAAGCAGGCCCTCGTCGCCGCCCAGGCCAAACTCGCCGACGCGAAGACCACGCAGGCCAAAGCGAAGAGCGACTACGACAAGGCCCAGGCCGCATTGGCCGCCGCGATCAAGAACGCGGCCGACAGGAACGGTTCCAAGACCGACGGCGCCTCCGGCCCGCAGATCGAGCAGGCCGGCCTGAAGGCCAGCGAGAAGGCCACGTCGAACGCCGCCGCCAAGGCCGATCAGGTCATGGCGTCCACCGGCGCGAACACGAACGGCATGCTCCTCGCAGCCGTGGCTCTCACCGGCATCGGCTGGACCATGCTCGACATGAAGCGCCGCCGCATGGACGTGACCGCACGCCACGGAAGGCGCTGACCCAATTCCCCCTCCAAACAAACAGGCGGCCGGAACAGGACGACGGAAACCCTTACGACGGTTTCCGGAACTCCCGTTCCGGCCGTTCTCCTTTCCCACGGTCCTGCATTACCGATGCACCACGCAACGGTCGTCTTACCAAGAAACAAACTGGAAGAAGAAAGAACGGCCATGATTCCGCACACCCTCACCCCCGTGACGGTATCGGACGGGGCGCGTGTGGAGATAACGCGGCACAGGAATCGACAATCCCCGCGCAAGGAGGATGAGATGGACAATATCGTCGTCATAACCATCATCGCCGTCTTCTGGCTCTCCGGCCTGCTGATGACATGGAGCATGTGCATCGTCGCGGCACGAGCCGACCGGCGTATGGAAGAGCGCGGACGCGGATGCCGGCCGGACGACACCAGCCACGGGGAATAGCGGGGACGCATCACCGCCGGTTTCTCCATCATGATGTTGGACGAGTGAGTCAATCCCCCTGTCTGATATCGCAGGCGCGTCATGTGGATTGTCCGGGAACGGATTTTCCGCAAGGGATTCCCGTTCCCGGACATGTCCGATTCTAGGGAGGAATTATGGCTGCAACTCTTTGCATCCTCGTGCTGATGGTCCTCGCCGCCTCATGCCTGTACGAGGCTTTCGTGTACCTGGCCGTCAAACAGAAAAGCACCTTCGTGGGCCGTAAAGCCAAGGACAAGGTGCTCGCCATGGGCCGTAAGGCCCGTCAAGGCAAGGCCACCCTGTTCATCGTTCTCGCCATCGTCTGCTTCGTTCTGATGATCGTCGCCGGTATTCTGATGGCCCACGCCGGATACAGCGTGTGAGCGGGAAACCGTCAGCCAACATGATGGGCGGCCGACGGGCGTACCGTTCCCATGCCGCCCATCCTTTCGTTTTTCTTTCCGGGGAGTGAGCATGTCCGTCAAGGACGATGACGAATACGACGATGATGGGACGGCCAGCACGGGTGACGATGACGTCGACCCGTTCGTGCCGTTGCTTGAGAATGATGGGCATCGGCTGGGCCGTCCCGCTCGTCGCGGCGTCGGCGTGGTGGGTTTCGTGCCCGCGCCGACCAGACTGTCCATTCCCGAACTGGATTGGCTCACACACGTGCGTGACGGTGGCGACCGTACCGTACGCGTGCCGGACCACCGGTATTCCCGGTCCGACCGCAACGCGGTCGAGGCGGCGCGCGGCCGCCTGTATTCGATGGTGTCGAAGCAGATCGACCAGACGAAACGCGTGTACAAGGCGCGTCAACGCGACGAGGAAGGCATGCTGCCTTTGGGTTCCTCGTCCCCGTTGGACATGATCACCCGTGATTTCAACGAACGTCCCCTAATTCCCTGGCATCAGACCAGTACGGGCCGGGCGGGCGTGCTCACCACGTTCGTGGCCGGTTCGGGAGCCCAGTTGATTCCCGGACCGCCCATCGGCGTGGACGCGCTTTCACGTGAACTGTTCCAATTCGACTGTTGGGGCACGTACGACGTGCACATGACCACCAGTCCGGACTTGTTCTTCAGTGGCCTGCGCGGCCAGGGCAAAAGCTATTGCGCGAAAGTCCTCGCGGTCCGTGAGATCGGTTTCGGACGCAACGTCATCGTCCAGTCGGACCGGCAGGGCGAGTGGAAGGCCATAGCCCAGGCCATTCCCGGCGGGCAGGTCGTCTCCCCCGGCAAAGGCAGTTATCTTAACCCGTTCGCCATGCCCGACATGTCCCACGTGACTTCGGACGAGGACAGGCACGCGCTCCGCCAAGAGGTCCTGTCAGGCAGGAAAAGCGCCATGATGGCGTTGGCCGAGGCCGTGAAGGAACCCGACCGTCCGTTCCCGTTGGACAAAGACATGCTCTCCCTGATCGACCAGCTCATCGCCTCCTATGACGTGGGTCCGATGACGTTGCAGGACGCGGTCGCGCGTCTTTCCGACTGGGATTGGGTCGATAGCGTGTACAAGAACATCCACGGTTTCGAACATTACCGCGATCTCGCGCGCGAGAAGGCCAGCGAGGCGGCACGCGTGTTCTCCCCCATGGTCGAGGGCGGCACGATGAGCGGCATGTTCGACAAGGAGTCCACAATCACGCTGGACCCGGCCGCGCCGATCATCGTGTTCGACACGTCCGGCCCCGTGTTCCAAGATCCCACGTTGAAACGCGTGTACACGGCCGCGGTCAGCTCGTGGATCGACCGGCTGCTGCAGGCACGCGACGGATTGCGCCGCATCATCGTATGCGAGGAGGCGTGGGACCTGTTGTCCAATCCCCAGCTGGTCGACTCGTTGCAGACCCGGCAGCGTTCCGCGGGCCATTGGGGTTGCGCGACATGGCTGATCGTGCACGGCGTCGCGGACATGACCCAGGTGTTCACGGCCGGCAGTGGCCTGCGCGGCAAGGTCGAACAGCTCATGAACCTGATGGAAACGAAGATCATCTACCGGCAGGGCGGCGAGAACATCCCCCTGCTGAACCAGCTCATCCCTGATCTGAGCGAGGACGAATTGGAACAGATACCACGTTTGGCGCAAGGCTATGGCATCTGGCGTATCGGACACGAGCATCCACGCATGATACTGCCCATCGCCGGCCCCATGTGGGCGCGCGTGTTCGACACGTCAAGCCTGCGCAGGGCGTCATAGGAGAATCGCCATGCAGTATCGGATCCTATTTCACTTCCATGTCTTTGTTCACGAGGCTCATGCAGTCTCTTTTCGCTTGTCTGAACCCCGAAAGGTCCTCATAATGGCGGATTACCCTTTGATCGGGATGCAGTTCTTTCGCGGGCCATGTTTTTCCAGAAGCGCTGTACACCGTCAGATTGCCGGTGATTTCGAAACTTTCACTCCGGTATTCCTCGTCCTTGTCCGTTTGGCCGGTCAGGGTCATACTGGTTCGCGGGGCGACCACGAACAGGAGTTTCGACTCACCTGGAGCAAGACTGAAGCTTCCCTTATCGTTGAGGACCGCGGAACCAGCCTTGTATCCTCCTTTCCTGTCGAATTCCGGCATACATATTCTCATGCTTTCAGCATGTTTCGTATCCCTGCTCAGGGAAATGACGGTGTCCTCCGTCCTACCGCTGTTGGCCAGAACCATCGCGAATGTGGACTGAGTGGACATGCCATCCGCCTCGATTCTCACATTGGGTTCCATCCTGTCGAGCATGAACCATGTATAGTCTGGGCCGGACCGGTCGAACTGCCAGTTGCCAACGACGATCTGATAGCCCGTCAGCACTATGGCGACGATTGTAGCCACGTTCGCAAACAGGCCTATCACCTCCATCGCACATTCCCACCGTTTCATCCACTCCGTCCTCGGGCTTTCGCCGATGCTCTTCGCCGTATCGGCGTGATTCGGCGCTTTGGATCCGTCGGAGGGTTCCCTTTCCTCGGTGGAGTTCCTTTTCTTCAGGGGTTTCCGTCTTTTTTGGACCATTCTCTTTCATTCCCTTTCCCTATTCTGGAGGTTTTCCATGGATCTTATAAGCGATTTTATGTGTACTGACGCCGGCCAGCGGCTGACGGTGGCCGTGCTGTTCATCGCCCTCGTGCTGAACCTGCTCTCCTTCGCGTTGAAGCTGTTCGATTTGTTCCTCCGTTCGTCTGGCCAAGATGAGGAAGACGACTTCTCCCAGCAAGGTTGGTCCAATGATGCGGAAGACAACCGGGAGGGATTGGCGTCATGACGGGATATCGGACCACGGCACGCCGCGGCTACGACCGTGAGGAATTGAACTCGGACAACCGCCGCAAGGTCATGGACGCGTGGAAACGGTTCGAATCATCGAGGCCGGGCGTATGGCTGAGCCGGCACACGGACCTGCTGGAACGTCTCTCGGACGAGGAAAGCCATCTCGTGGCGCGTGTCGGCGCGATGGTGTGCGTGTTCGCGTTGATCCTCTCGATGGTCTTGTTCCTCGCCGTCCAAGGCGACATGCTCGCATGGACGCTGTTGACGCTGCCCGTGTTCGCGGTCGCGTTCATGGTTGTCATGGCCTTGTGGATCTTCTGGGACGCGTACCGGGATTCCGGCGAACGCGCGGCGGACTGGCTGTCCACGCGTCCCGGCGTGGCCACGTGGCGTCAGCTCGCCGCGGACTATGGACCGCGCGCCATCAACCGTGACGTGGTCCCGTCCGTCCTGCCGCGCATGCTGGCCGACTTCCGCGACCGGAAACCACACGCCATCCACCCCCGCCCCTGGCATGCCGCATGGTATGTGGGCAAGTCGTGGAACATGGAGGTGTGGCTGGGTTCCGAACGGCACATCTACGTGCTGGGTCCTACCCGTTCCGGCAAGACCGTCAGCGTCGTCATCCCCGCCGTGGTCGAGGCCCCCGGTTTCGTGCTCGCGACCTCCACGCGAGGGGACATCATCAAAACGACGCGTTACCTGCGTGAATGCGGCGTGAAGGATCGGGTGACCGGCGCGTCGTATGGTGGCCGTGGCGCGGGCACCACGCACATCTTCGACCCGGAAGGCGTCGCGGAGAACGATCCGGATACGCGGCACAACATGAACTGGACGCCTTTGCAGGGTTGCGACGATCCGGCGGTGGCGATGCGCCGCGCGCAGACCATGGTCGCGATCGGCGGCATGGGGTCCGGTTCGAACAACCAGGAGTGGGGCGTGAGCGCGGCCATGTACGTGCAGGCCATGCTGTACGCGGCCGCGATTGCGGACCGCACCATCAACGACTGCTTCAAGTGGAGCCTGTCGCCGGAGAACGCGCAGGAGGCCGCGGACCTGATCCGCAAGTACACGAACGAACGCGAGATGGACCGTTGGGCCGCGACATTGAACGCGCTGCCGCACGTCGATCCCCGTCAGAAAGGCAGCGAGTGGTTCGGCGTGAAGAACGCGTTCAGCATCCTCGCCGACCCGAACGTGCGCGCCCGCATGAATCTGAGTCCGTCCGATCCGCGACTGATCGACCCGAAACGCATGGTGTTGCGAGGCGACACTGTGTACGTGCTGTCCAAGCCGCGCCGTGACGGCGGCGTGGCCGGCAACGCGGGCATTTTCGTGAGCCTGCTGCTCGACACGTTCCAGGAGGCGTGTCAGGATCTCGCGTTCGACAAGGCGTCCGGTTCGCGAGGCAAGATCGAACCTCCCGCACGGTTCGTGTTGGACGAACTGTCGAACATCGAGAAATGGCCCGGCCTGCGCAACGCCATCACGCAGGGCGGCGGCAACGGCTACCAGCTGATCATCGTGGAACAGTCCCGCCAGCAGATGGCCGACGAGAAGGACGGATACGGCAAGGCCGTGGAGCAGACCGTATGGGAGAACTGCCATCGGATCATGCTCAAGGGCGTGTCCGACGACGAGACGTTGAAATGGTGGATCGGCCAGATCGGCACGCATCACCGCACGCGCCGCGAATCCTCCTGGAATCCGGGACAGGGCCCGTTGGGCGGTCTGACCACGCGTCACGAGCGTGAGGAATCCGTCACCCAACAGGAACTGAGCCTCCTGCCCGTAGGCTACGCGCTCGTGGAACCGTTGGGACAGGCGCCCGCCTTGGTGCGCATGATCATGTTCATGCGCCGCGCATGGTGGCGTGAGGGCTTGGAGGACCTGCGCCCCACGGCCACGAACGCATGGCATGAGGATCACGGCGAAAGGACCATCGCATGAGCGACGTCGAAGAATACTTCACCCAGATGGCGGGCACCGACGCCGACAAGCCGGATGCCACGGACGACGCCAAGCATGACGAGACCATGGGATCAGGCCAGGTTACGGACGTGGCTGGCGGCTTGGAACGCCCGTCGTTCTGGACGGACGACATGGAACGGGAATTCCGGGCAGAGGTCAAGTCCCTGTTCGACGACATGGTCGGCAGACAGCAAGGCGAACTGTCCGTGAGGGACCAGTGCGAGCACGCGTACGAGGAACTGACCGCCACGGTCAACGGCAAGTACAAGGAACTGACCGGCAAGGACCTGCCGGCCTCCATGGCGCGCAACCTCGACCAGCTGCTCACGCAGATCACCATGGCCCCGCTCAACGAGCCGGAACACGGTCCGGGACTGTGGGCCAAACTCCCCCAGCATTCCATTGCCACCATGGTCGAGGCGCGCCCGTTGGACCTGACCGGCTCGCCCACGCGCATGGACATCGATTTGATGATGCTGCACACCATCCGCATGGGCCGGTTCCTCACCACGCATTACACGGATTGGGCGCAGACCCTTCCCCCATGCTGGATCCGCCACGACGACGTCGTGCAGGAAGTGTATGCGCTCAAATGCTACATGGACCTGGTCGTCGCCAGCCCCAACGGAGGATTGTACGCACCGACGTTGCAGTCGCTCATCCATTCCACGTTGGAACGCGTCAAAGCGTATCTCGCCTCGTCCGAAGCTTCGAACTCCGACCATCGGCATCACCTGTCCGGACCGGAGGAACGCCAACGGGAGCAGGCCAGGAAGGATGAGTACGAGCATTGGTTCAACCGTGACGGCGGATGGAGCGAGGAACCAGGATTTGACCAGTCATGGCGGTTCTCCACCCCGTCGGAAGGCTTGGACACGGTCTGCGACCTGATGACGCCCACCCGCGTCGACGACGTGGCCGCGGCCGACGACGTCACACTGCGCAATCAGGCCGCCCAGTGGCGTTCGGAAATCGACAGCCTGCGCGGCAGCTACGACACGGACCATGCCACGGAGCATCTCGCGCAGGCTGCGCAGGACGAGGAGACGATCCGCCGCGTCTGGCTGTCCTACACGGGACGCGAACGCGAAAGCCGCGATCGGCTCGACCGCGCGGCCACGTCCGCCGCAATGCTGATGCGGGACACGGAACGGTCCAAGCTCCTGTCCGACAAGGACCGTCGAAACCTGAACGGCCTGATCGGCCGAGCCCGCATGATCCTCCACGCGTATGGCAAAACCTACTTGGACGAGAACTACAAGCCGTGCAGCATCGGCCTGCAGGACGATCTGACCGCACGCCTGGAACGCATCGTGCAAGGCGATCCCGCCGGAGTGTTCGACCGTTGCGAACGCATGATCGACCAGATGGACGCCACATTCGCACGCGGAAAGGAGCCAACCGATGACCAGCGAACAGCCTAGCCTGTTCGACCAGTTGACGCCGTCCGACGCGTTGAGGGACGACCTCGACTGGCTTGACTCGCTTCAGGAGACGAAACCGTCCACACCACCGCGCAAGCCGAAAAACCGCCGTTCCAACCGGAAGCATGGTATCGAACCGGTCCAGCATGACGACAAGCATGGAACGACGACCACTCCCCCAACCGAAACGACAGTCCCCGCCACGGTTCAGGACACGTTCGCGTTGCCTCCCGTATCCGAAGGCGCGACAGACACGACGCCGGTTCCACAATCCACAGGCGTCGAAAACGACCAGACGGCGGAACGTCCGGAACCTTCCATGCCGTCCAGCGACACCCGTCCCATGCCGGCGGTCCCACTGCCTCCACGTCCGGCCATGGAGGATGCCAACGTTCCGGACGAGGCGGAGAACACCCTCACCTCCATGATTCCGGTCGGAGATGAAACCCCATCCGACATCCCACCCGTGGCAACGGAAACGGCTTCCGGCGACATCAGGACGGCCGTGAGTCTGCAGGACGTGGCCGACCCCGACGGACCGTCCGAGGACGCCAGGACGATGGTTTGGGTGCGTCGTGGTCTCATCGGCGCTCTGACGTTCATTCTCCTGCTCGTCCTGTTCGCGCTCATAGGCTCCCATTCGGCCACCGTCCGACAGCAGGCGTCGGCCGAACGGTTGCAGACCTCCATGAGCCAACTGTCCACATGGACCGGCAAGGCGAAGACCACGATCAAACAGGCGGATCGGATCGGATTGAAGGATACGGACGACATCGATTCCCTCCGCCGTCTGATCGACTCGAACGGCAGGCTCATGCGCTCCGACCGGACGGGACTGCCGGAAAACGAATCGGAACGGCTCGCCGCCAAGGCCGACAAGGCCACGAAACGCACCCGCACGCTGACCAACAAGATTGACCGGCTCGTCAAGGAAAAGCCGTTGACGGACGCGAAGAACAAATGCCATACGGCATTGGACAAGGCATCGAAAGCCTCCAATGATGCGAAACCATCCGACGATGCGACCCGTACGGCGAAAGCCACATTGGACAAGCTCATCGCGCAGGCCCGCAAACTCGACAAGAAGACGACCATCGACACGTGGACCGACATGGCCGCCAAACTCGACAAGGCCCGCGAAAACCTCGCCCGCGCATTGGACGCGAAAACCAAGGCCGACGAGGAAGCCAAACGCCAGGCCGAAGAACAGGAGCAACAGCAACAGCCGCAACAGGCCGCGCCGATACCAACCCCAGCACCGACGCCCACGCCGCAATACCATGGTTCGTCCGGCGGCACCGGCTCCACGACCGTGCCCCGCGGCAACAATGGCGGCAAAGTCCGCAGGCTTCAGGGAGGCTCCGCCAATCAGGCCGCCATCCACGTCGGGCTGGGCCAGCAGCTCGGCGGCGTTCTTGGCGTTCATG
>OOAO01000672.1_pt1 | contig 36365 bp, 28 predicted proteins | sample 1671821 | NCBI WGS metagenome assembly OOAO01 (sample SAMN06348196, study PRJEB24527) | human gut metagenome | biome: human gut; feature: ankylosing spondylitis patient; material: feces | host: Homo sapiens | place: China | collected 2015-10 | reverse complement strand
TGGAAGAATATGGATTGAAGTATAAATTTCAGCAACCATAGCCAATAATTTACCGAAACATGTAGATTCCAATTAGATTTATTTAGGTGAATACTATTCCTACTATGTTTTTAAAAAATCATATCTTTGCATTTAGTTTGAAAACGTATTTATAAAATGTCTATAGACAAATCAAATTTTAAGTTTCAATCTCATTATATTGGACTGTGGTCACGTATTGATGCTCCTGAAGAACAGCTTTCAGGTACTCTGTTTATAGACCAACAGAAGATATGGATTGAATTATGTTGTATTGATTCCGAACAAGGATTACCTGAGAATATTGGCTCTTTGAATGGATGCACTTATTCAATTGATGATACAGGTAAGGAATCAGCAGTAAATATATTTGTCGAAGGGCTGAGTTTTGTACGTTATTTCCATTCAGGAAGTGAACTAAACTTAATGCACTATACTTTTTCTGTAGATTGTATTTATATTTACGAAGGTGAATTACACAAAGATAAGATTGGCGCATTAACAATTAGGGCTACGATACTTGATAAATGGGCATCTCCTATTATGACCAATGCATACCATAACGAAGTTTTCAAGCAATTACCTTTGTCTCACCATGCTATATATTTTATTTCTCCTTCTCCATATACATTATTGCGGAGCAGTGATTTTTTTGTTGCAATAAAATTTCATTGCAAATATCAAATCGGAGGAATAAACCAAGGTATAGAACAATGTGCATTCTTGTATCTCAGTTCTCATAGGAAGTGTTCTTTTCTTGATTTCCAAACATATGTCAATCAATTTCATTATTTGTTCTTTCTACTAACCAATCGCATTCACCCAATAGATTATATGTATTGCGAAGATGGTTGCAATACTTTTGTCTATAAACCTAATGAGCAACAATTATGTAGATATATAGTATCTCATGATGATCCAGAGCCCGCCACTACATCTGATGATTTTTCAACCGAGGAGCTTCAATCAATTTTTCTCCAGTGGATTGAGCTCTACAATAAATATAGTGATGCAATCAATACATTCTTTGAAACCTTAACAAACATATATACTTCTCCTGCATCTCAGATTAAAAACTTTATATCTTCTATTGATGCTTTGACAAAAGGCATAAATGGCAATGCAGGAATAGTGCATCCTAATAGTAACCGAGCTAAAACATTAGAAGCTATCTTCAATAGAAATGTGCTTACTCCTGATGAAAAAAATAGGTTAAAAGGATGGCTACTTCAGGTTAAGGGTACTGAATTAAAACCTCGATTTTCAAAAATGCTTGAACGGATATCTCAATATATTCCTGCTAATTTAGGTGCGGATTTTGTGGAAAAGATTGTTAATACCAGAAACAATATTACTCATCCATATATGAATGAAACTTTTTGCTTTAATTCTAACGAATATAGAAAGGTTTCATACGAACTAAATTATATAATTAGAGCATACTTACTTGTTTCAATAGGAGTCAAAGAGAGCATTATAACCAAACTCTTAGGAAAATAAATTTGTTAGAGAGTCTTGAGATGTTGATAACCGGAACATTTTTTGCTATTTGTTGTGAAAGCAATAGAACATTAAAGTATGCGAATGGGAATATGCTGTTGTTCCCATATTTTTATATAAGTACTTATATATCATAACTAAAAATAAATGAAGTACTATATATAAGAAAAATCATAGGTCAATTTCATGTCTTCCCGATTTTTATTGTTACTTTTGCATCAAGACGAGTGACATTGATAGCAACTTACAGCAAAGCGCAGAAATAGACACGGTTGCCAATTCGTTACCTCTATTTTATCCTTCCCTTCAAACCTCTTATAAATAAAGAGGTTATAAAAGTCTTCCAGAATTACGCAAAATATCAATTTGCCTCGTAAATGTTAAACGCTAAACTTTCCTAAAATGTTCTTCACATTTCAAGATAAACCCTTGGGAGTACGGAAGAATTTCTTTTTATTTGCAAGAAATTTAATTTTATACCATGGATATGATAAACACCGTGTCAACGGAAAGTAACTTGTCTGGTTTGAACAAGGAAGACTTTCAAAAAGATATAAATAACAAGAAGACTGATTTATTTATTCTTAAAAATGCTCAGGGAATGGAAGTTGCAGTAACTAACTACGGATGCGCTATCCTTTCCATTATGGTCCCCGACAAAAACGGGAAGTATGCTAACGTAATTCTGGGACATGACAGTATAGACCATGTAGTCAACAGCCCCGAACCTTTCCTCAACACTACTATTGGACGCTACGGAAACCGTATAGCCAAAGGAAAATTCACTCTTTATGGTGAAGAGCACAATCTGACAATCAACAATGGACCGAATTCTCTACATGGTGGACCTACAGGTTTCCACGCCAGAGTGTGGGATGCAGTCCAACCGGATCCGACGACTGTTGTATTCAACTATACATCCGCAGATGGCGAAGAGGGTTTTCCCGGTAATCTGGAAGTAGAAATGACCTATCGTCTGGAAGATGAAACCAATGCACTGGTTATTGAATACCGAGCTACCACAGACAAGGCAACTGTTGTCAACCTCACCAACCACGGCTTCTTCAATCTGGCAGGTATTGCCAATCCCACCCCTACGGTTCTGAACCACACCATAACTATCAACGCTGATCATTATATTCCCATTGACGAAGTGTCCATTCCGACAGGAGAAATCCTGAAGGTAGAAGGTACTCCTATGGATTTCCGCACACCGCACACAATAGGTGAGCGTATTGATGACAAATTCCAGCAATTAGTGAATGGTGCAGGTTATGACCATTGCTATGTACTGAATAAAACTGAGAGTGGCGAATTGAGCCTTGCCGCTACTTATACAGAACCGGAGAGCGGACGTACCATGGAGGTATACACCACAGAAAACGGTGTGCAACTCTACACAGGAAACTGGCTGGGCGGCTTTACCGGCGCACATGGAGCTACTTTCCCTGCACGAAGTGCCGTTTGCTTTGAAGCACAATGTTTCCCCGATACTCCTAACAAACCACATTTCCCGTCGGCAGTATTGCTTCCGGGCGACGAATACCAACAAGTAACTATTTACAAGTTCGGTGTACAAGAATGAATATAACTAACCTAATTTTATAAACTAATAATTTATTAAAAACCATGACACAACAAAAACAGAACGGTAATCTTGTCGCTATCATTACCATGTTCTTTATTTTTGCGATGATTTCCTTTGTTACGAACCTTGCTGCGCCATTCGGTACAATATGGAGAAATGAGTATGCAGGTTCTAACACTTTAGGTATGATGGGAAATATGATGAACTTCCTGGCATATCTGTTTATGGGAATTCCTGCCGGTAACATGCTCGTTAAGATCGGTTACAAAAAGACTGCATTGATTGCAATGGCAGTGGGATTCCTCGGTTTGTTCACACAATACCTTTCCAGTTTATTCGGAGCAAATGTCGAAGTATTCGCCTTTGGTGAATATGTCATCAAGTTAAACTTCGTCATCTATCTGCTGGGTGCATTCATCTGCGGTTTCTGCGTTTGTATGCTTAACACAGTGGTGAACCCGATGCTGAACCTTCTTGGTGGTGGCGGTAACAAAGGTAACCAGTTGATTCAAACAGGCGGAGCTCTTAATTCTCTGTCCGGTACATTGACTCCTCTTTTCGTTGGTGCTTTGATTGGTACGGTAACTTCCAAGACAGCCATGTCCGATGTTGCTCCTCTCCTCTTCGTTGCCATGGGTGTTTTCGTAGCTGCATTTATCATCATCTCTTTTGTTGCTATCCCCGAACCACACCTTCAGAAAGGTGGAGCTAAGAAAGAAAAATTCTCTCACAGTCCATGGAGCTTCCGCCACACTGTACTGGGTGTAGTTGGTATCTTCATTTATGTAGGTATCGAAATCGGTATTCCAGGTACACTGAACTTCTATCTTGCCGATGCAAGTGATAAGGGTGCCGGAATTCTGACGAACGGTGCCGCTATCGGTGGTGCTATTGCTGCCATTTACTGGTTGTTAATGCTTGTAGGACGTACTGCAAGTAGCGCCATCAGTGGTAAAGTTTCCAGCCGTACACAGTTAATCGTTGTATCTGCTACCGCTATTGTTTTTGTATTGATTGCTATCTTCACTCCGAAAGATGTAACAGTTTCAATGCCCGGTTACACTGTAGGTGAAGGATTTATGATGGCACAAGTACCTGTCAGCGCATTGTTCCTTGTACTTTGTGGTCTTTGTACTTCTGTAATGTGGGGTGGTATCTTCAACCTTGCAGTAGAAGGATTAGGAAAATATACAGCACAAGCATCCGGTATCTTTATGATGATGGTTGTTGGCGGTGGTGTATTGCCTTTGATCCAACAAAGCATCTCTGACTCTGTAGGTTATATGGCCAGCTACTGGTTGATTATCGCAGCTCTTGCTTATCTGCTGTTCTACGGCTTGGTAGGTTGCAAAAATGTAAATAAAGATATCCCAGTAGAGGATTAACGCAATTAAAAGGTATAGGTAATTAATTTATTCACTCATAAATTTGAAAAGATTATGGATATAGAACACGTAAGAAGCCGTTTCATCAAGCATTTTGACGGAACAACAGGAGCAGTTTATGCTTCTCCGGGACGCATCAACCTCATTGGTGAGCATACAGACTATAACGGTGGTTTTGTATTCCCCGGAGCAATCGATAAAGGCATGATTGCTGAAATTAAACCGAATGGCACAGACATTGTAAAAGCTTATTCCATCGATCTGAAGGATTATGTGGAATTCGGTTTGAAAGAAGAAGACGCTCCCCGTGCAAGCTGGGCAAGATATATCTTCGGCGTATGTCGTGAGATGATTAAGCGTGGCGTTGATGTAAAGGGCTTCAATACAGCTTTCTCCGGTGATGTGCCTTTGGGTGCAGGTATGTCTTCCTCTGCCGCTTTGGAAAGTACATATGCGTATGCATTAAATGATCTGTTCGGTGACAACAAGATAGACAAGTTTGAACTAGCTAAAGTAGGTCAGGCAACTGAGCATAACTATTGCGGTGTAAACTGTGGTATTATGGACCAGTTCGCTTCCGTATTTGGCAAGCAAGGCAGCCTTATCCGTCTGGACTGCCGTTCACTGGAGTATCAATACTTCCCATTCGATCCGAAAGGCTATCGTTTGGTATTGGTAGACTCTGTAGTTAAACACGAATTGGCTTCTTCTGCATACAACAAGCGTCGTCAGAGTTGCGAAGCTGCCGTTGCTGCTATCCAGAAAAAACATCCGCACGTAGAATTCCTGCGCGACTGTACAATGGAGATGTTGGAAGAGTCAAAAGCTGAAATCAGCGAAGAAGACTTCATGCGTGCAGAGTATGTAATCGAAGAAATCCAACGCGTACTCGATGTTTGTGATGCTTTGGAAAAAGGTGATTACGAAACGGTAGGTCAGAAAATGTATGAGACACATCATGGTATGAGCAAACTTTACGAAGTTAGCTGCGAAGAACTCGACTTCCTGAATGATCTTGCATTCGACTGTGGTGTAACAGGTTCACGCGTTATGGGCGGTGGCTTCGGTGGTTGTACTATCAACCTGGTGAAAGAGGAGTTGTATGATACATTCATCCAGAATGCCAAGGATAAGTTTAAAGAAAAATTCGGTAGAAGCCCTAAAGTTTATGATGTAGTCATCAGCGATGGTGCTCGCAGATTAGTTTAAAAACATCCAACTCAATTTAAAAGGCGTCTTCCCATCACGGGGAGACGCCCTTCTCTTTTCAGCCTTTTCAAATAAACTAATCAACTAACCTAATCTAACCTTCAGTATATTCTAATATCTAAACCTATTGCACTCCTTCTGTTGTCATCTGAATCCGCTTCATGGTTCCATCTTCATTGTAATACAAACGATCTATGCATACAGAACGTCTATAGCTTCCACCTGTCGGATTAATACCTCCATTGTGATAAATAAAGTACCAGTCACCTTTAAACTCAATAATCGCCTGATGGTTGGTATTGGAATTACCAGCTATTTCATTCAGGATACCTTTATATTCCCAAGGCCCTGTGATACTCCGGCTCATTGCATAGCAAATCTTCTCGGGAAATTCAGACGCATAAGAGAGATAATACCAATCACCACGTTTATGTATCCAGGGAGCCTCCGTAAAACGAGGTAGATCCACATGAACAATCGGACCATCCAACTCAATCATATTATTTTTCAGTTTGGCATAATAGCACTGAGTATTTCCCCAATACAGGTACGCTTGCCCGTCATCATCAATAAAGATTGTCGGATCAATGTCATCCCAGTAGATTTTAGTACGTTCCACCGTCATATCATTGGTAATCAGAGCAGAACCACGTGCATCGACAAAAGGGCCTAACGGAGAATCTGAAACAGCCACGCCGATAGACTTTCCGGGAATATCCTTATGCTCCACGGTAACATACCAATAGAATTTACCATCACGTTCGATAACCTGACTTGCCCATGCTTCTCCTTTTGCCCAAGAGAAATCCTTAGCTTTCAAAGGTACAGGATGTTCCGTCCATGTCTTCATGTCGGATGAAGAAAAGACACACCATTCATTCAGGAGATAATGTTCAGCAGGTGGAGGACATTCATCGTGTCCGGCATAAATATACACTCTGCCGTCATATACCATCGCACCCGGATCAGCCGTATATTTATACTTGACAATCGGATTTCCTTTCGCTACAAAAGTGGTGTCTTTTTGTGCTGATAGCCCTTGTGAGGCTACCAGTACAAAAGAAACAACCAAAAATCTAACCTTATCTAACCTTACTTTATTCATTAATTTCATCCTTTCTTAAAAATGTAGACAGCAAATGTATTGGGTTCGAGCTCTACCTCCAGTACCTGTCCGTCAATAGAAACCGGAATTTCCTGGGGCTGAATAGCAGATGGCTGTTCAATCGTATTATCTTTATTGGAATCAGTTGAACGAAGCTTTATACAACGACCGTCAGACAATACATCTTGCTTCTTCAATCCTTCAAACTTCAATGATAAGGGCTGAGCTTTATCGGAAGTATTGGCCACTTTCACTATAATCTCTTTTTTATCCTTATCATAAACAGCACTTGCAAACAAGCCATTCTGTCCCTCAGTACCTGCTACAGGCTTTTTATCCATAGTAAGGGAAAGTACGTTGGTGCCTTTATGGTGCCCGTAGAGTTGCTGAACATAGTAACTTACAGTACGTACCGAGTTCAGATTATCAAACCAGATCATATCTGGACGCCATTGCCATCCTTCTACATGAGCAAACAGAGGAGCATAAGTAGCCATGTGTACAATATCGGCATTACGTTCCAATCCCGTCATAAAAGCAGCTTCAAGCAAGGCAGCATTGAAATGGTTCCACTTCTTACCTTTACCATGACAAGCATATTCACCGGCGAATACTTTCGGACCTTTACGGTCATAGTTATCATAACGTGTTCCCTGATTCAGGAACCAGTTCTCAGGACGATAGAAATGTTCATCCACCAGATCCACTTTCAAACGCTTCATTTCCGGCCACAAATATTCAAACTGCTTTCCTTCAGAATCAGGCCCCGAACTTCCGATAATCTTGATATCGGGATAAGCTTTACGGATAGCTTTAATAAATGGTTCGAGATGTTCAGGATATTCCGGTCCCCATTGTTCGTTACCAATACCAATGAACTTCAGGTTGAACGGTGCAGGGTGTCCCATATCTGCACGAAGTTTTCCCCACTTTGTTGTCACATCACCATTGGCAAATTCAATCAGATCAAGAGCATCCTGCACATAGCTATCCAAATCGCAAACAGCCACATGTGCCTCTGCATCAGAATTCTGGAACTGGCAAGACAGACCACAACTCAACACAGGAAGCGGCTCTGCTCCTATTTCCTCCGAAAGCTGGAAGAATTCAAAGAATCCCAATCCGTAGCTTTGGAAATAATCGGGATAGAAACGATGCGGGAAAGTATATTCCCAACGGTTCTCATTCAACGGGCGGTTCTCTACCGGACCTACAGACTTCTTCCAGTCATAGCGTGTAGCTAAATCTGTCCCTTCTACAATACATCCACCGGGAAAGCGGAACACACCCGGCTTGATATCAGCCAAAGCTTGCGCAAGGTCTTTACGCAAACCATTCTCATGTCCCTTCCAGGTATCGACCGGGAAAAGAGAGACATGCTCCAAATCAACCGTACCCTTTGATGCCAGGAAAATACGAAGAGTCGCCTTCGGATCAGTTACACCCGGCTTTAGGATAACCTGATACTTTTTCCATTCTTTCGAATCAACCGTCAATGTCTCAGTAGCAAAAGCATGGTGCTCACCCATAGATTTAGTATCTACAAGTTCAATACGGATTTTTTCGGATGTTCCGCCTTGGGGCAAACGTGCCCAAACAGAGAAGCGATACTCCTCTCCTGCTTTTACACCGATACCGAAGAAACCTTCATTATCCAATCCCGTATGCTTATGCGGATGGCCCGGGTCAGCCAAACGGACATAGTGCGGATTCCTTTCAAAAGGACCGTCATCTTGAAGCGTTACATTACCAAAGGTTTTCCATCCCATCAGATGTTGTGGGAACTCAAACGAACGGTTCTTCACTAACTCGGCATAAAGTCCGCCGTCAGCGGCATAGTTGATATCCTCAAAGAACAACCCATACATAGTAGGCTGAATCTCTGCGCCCAGTTTCTTGGTTTGTATCACAAACTCATTGGTTTGTGCCTGAAGCGCCATACCTGCGGTAAGGGTCAGCGCCGCTAATAATCCAGTGTATCTTTTCATGGTTTCAAAATAAAAATTATAATTGGTTATTTAGTTCTTTTTCCCCATACGGAGCGCCCACGGCTATCCAGCCCTGTAAAGAGGACAGTTTCCGTTTCATTCTCCCAGTCGTGCCCTGCAAACACAATCAGGTTCCTCACCACTTCTCCATTGAGTGTCAGTTGTAAGGATTGGTCTTCTTTGGCAAAATCCCAGGTTCCTTGATCTTCTCCTAACTTTCCATCTTTCTCCAGATATAAGAGGTGGGACATGTTCCATTCTTCATCTTGCAGTTCACCTTCACCCCACAATATCTGTCCGGCTTCCAGTTTGCGTTCATACAGAGGTTCCTGTACACGGATAATTTCCCACTCGCCCACTAAATCTGCCGCAGAGAACTCCCGGGGATTACTACCAGCATAACGTTCAGGCGATACGACAGGCCATCCGTCTTTAGTAAAAAAGACTTGTCGCACATGGAGATCCATCATCTGGTTTTGCGGTGACAAGCGTCCCTGATGAGCCATGAAATATTGTCCGTCATCTGAAGTGAATACAGCACAATGCGCTGTGCCCGCCCAACCCGAATGGTTCTTGAAACGGTAAGGAGCTGTCAGGATAGGAAAGTTATTCGTCGTATCTTTCAGCTCTTTTCCGAAGTAATCAATGAACGGTCCTTCCGCTTTGTCTGAACGTCCTACACGTACATTGTAGGTTGTCATCAACGGATCATAGGATACAAACAGATAGTATTCTTTCAAATCCGGATTATAGATAATTTCCGGAGCTTCCAGATTATCTTTTTTATAATTGGCGCGACGGGCTACCAGATGCCCTCTGTCACCATCCAGCATAGGAAGACCGGTTTCCGGATTCAGTTCCACACAATACAGACCACCGAAGAATGAACCGTAATGCATCCACCACTTACCATTTGAAGGATCTACAGTAATAGTGGGATCAATAGCATTCATGGCTGTCGTATCATCTGTCTTAGCAGCACACCCGGCCAACGTCCAAGGACCTTCGGGCGAATCTGATTCTGCCAATCCAATATAGGAAGTCTTTCGTCCAAACGCTGAAACACAGTAATACAATCTATACTTATTATTATAAGGAATGATATAAGGTGCCCAGATATTTGTCGCCCCATGCCCTCCTGCATGAGAGCGTACCCACTCTACCGCTTCCTGCGGAATCTCGGGCAATGCCCAACCCAGAAATTCCCAATTCACCAGATCTTTGGAACGACGCATCTGAATAAAGCCCAAAGGCACACCCTTTTCTTTTGCTTCTTTACGATTTTCCCGGAAGATAGCATCCGTGGAATACATATAGTAATAATCGCCTATCTTATGGCAAGACGGGTCATGCACGTTGTAGGTTCCCCATAATTGGTAATTCTCCATGGAAGATAATGGAGAGTAATCATCTGCCCACGGATTAGGTGAATCAATAGGGGCAAAAACAGAAGAGGTGCAACCAGCAAACAGGCTGCCCATCAGCAGTACAGCTACGTGTAGTAAGTTTCTCATAATATCAGCAAATAATAAATTCTGCTGCAAAAATACGCCCTGCTGAATACCGGAAGGTGGACAAATGGATATTTAAGGTGGACAATCCAACAATTCTGATTAAAAGAACACACTAAATTTTAAAATAACCGGATAATCTTCTAACTTTGTTTTAATAATACGAAACAATATGAAAGCCCACTCCTTTATATACCTTATTATATATAGTTGTTTTATAATGTCCGTATCCTTACAGGCACAAGAACATTTTGCAGATCGATACAACGTTTCTTATATCACCATGGATGACGGATTACCTCACAATTTCATCGATGACATTTATAAAGACACCCGTGGCTTTCTGTGGATATCCACTGCCGGAGGTGGACTGTCACGTTATGATGGCTATGAATTCATTCATTTCAATCCCAACACTCCTCACAGCAAGCTCAAGAGTAATTTTATCCACAATGTATATGAAGACAGATTCCACCGTCTTTGGATCGTATCCGAAGGAGGCACAGATATTATCGACTTATCTACTCTACAATCTGTAATACCCAATGACCCTAAAGGACTTTTGCCCCGGTTTATAAATCACCCCACCTATATCGTCATTCTTGATTCGCAAGGTTGCATCTGGCTGCAATGCGACAATGCACTTCACCGGATAACTTTCGATGCCGAAGGTGGCATAGATACATTATCCACATTAGATTTACCTGAGCAGGATGAACCGGACCTTATATTAAAAGATATCGACGAAGATGGCAAGATATGGACCGGTATCAATGGTACTATCTATAAAATAACCCCGACACCACAGGGACAGTTAGAAAAAAGTTCTATATCAGAGCAACTGACTTTTTGGCCTGGCATATATTTCAAGGACATGATAGCCAAAGAAAATGAAGTCTGGATAGCTACACACATAGGATTGTTCCGTTACAACAAAAGCAACAATACAAGAAAACTGTATGAGAATAATCAGAATGACCCTCATTCTTTATCGCAAAACTATCTGACCAATCTTGCCATCACCGATGATAAACAGTTGATTGCAGGAACTTTACGCGGAGCCAACATCTACAATCCTATCACTGATAACTTCGAACGCCTTACTCATAGTTCAACCAGTAACAGCCTGTTGAACAGCAACTTTATTAATTGTATAAGAGTAGACGGGCAACACATTTGGTTCGGCACTGAAAGTGGTGGAATCAATAAACTGACACCGAAGCGCTTGGTGATACACAATTACCAACATGATAAAGAAAATCCCGCAAGCTTGTCCGACAACCCGGTAAATGTCATTTATGAAGATAAAGAAGGCAGTTTGTGGGTAGGCACAGTAGAGGGAGGACTGAATCTGAAAAAACAAGGAACCGAGCAGTTTATCCATTACAGATGGGAACGTGGTGAGATAAGCCATAACTCAGTCAGCAGTCTGGTCAATGACAACCAAGGCCGGCTATGGGTAGGTACTTGGGGTGGCGGAATCAACATAATGAATCCTAAAGCACCGAATCGTCCCCTTCAAGTGATATATACCCACCCGGAAACAGGATTTCCATTATTCTTCATAGCAGTACTCGTTTATGACCCTACCAATAATGGAATGTGGATAGGCGCCAATCGAGGGCTCTTTTTCTATGATATGGCAACTCAAAAGTTCATTTCCCCTTTTGCTAACCGTATGGCAGAAAACATCCGCGGTTGCCTCGGCGCCATTATCGACAAAGAAAATAAGCTGTGGGTAGGTTCTACGGAAGGAGTCTACATCATAGATCTTAATTCCCGGTCTCCCCAGTCAAAGGAAGGAGAATTCCAGCATCGTCACTTAAACTATAAGCTCGATAATCCCCAATCGGGACTGATAGAGAAAATCAGTTGTTTTTGCGAAGCTAAAGATGGTACATTATGGCTGGGCAGTAATGGATATGGCATATATAAACGGATAATTGATAAGCAAGGCAAAGAAAAATTCATATCTTATAATACGGACCAAGGTTTAATCAACAACAATGTACGAAGTCTGGAAGAAGATATCAATGGAAGTATCTGGATAGGAACTAATAACGGACTTTCCTGTTTCCACCCAAACGAGAACCGTTTCACCAATTACACCAAACAAGATGGCTTTCCGGATGCACAATTCTATTGGAATGCCTCATACCGTTCTTCGGACGGTACACTCTATTTCGGCAGCGTAGCAGGACTGACAGCCATCGATAGCAATCTGCCTGTTGTTACTGTTCAACCTGCCAACATACGCTTCACGCGGTTGAGAATCGGAAATGAAAATATCCTGCCCGGCAATAAATATCTCCCCAAAGACATTGCCGTAACTCAGGAAATAAAACTCCATGAGAAAGAGAAGTCCTTCTCGTTGGAATTCTCCGCCTTGAATTTTGAACCGGATAATACAGCCACTTATAGCTACCGCCTACTTGGTTTTGAAGACAAATGGGTACAGGCACCCGGAAACAGACGGTTTGCAAGCTACACCAACTTGCGTCCGGGTAGCTATACCCTGCAAGTGAAATATACACCGGATGGAGGAGACGGGACAGAGAACATGGCAGAGCTAAAGGTCACCATCCTACCCTATTTTTATAAAACAACTTGGTTCATATTGCTTCTTGTAGTTTTGGCACTACTTGCCACTTGGCAAACTTACCAATGGCGTATACGAAATTTCAAACGCCAGCGGGAGTTATTGCACCGCACCGTGGAAGAACGCACCTACCAACTGGAACAACAAAAACAATTATTAGAGAACCAGACAGAAGAACTCTCCCGACAGAACAGGATGCTGACACTGCAAAACGAGAAAATCACCCGGCAAAAAGCACAATTGAGCCGTATGGCACGCAAAGTACAAGAATTGACATTAGACAAGATAGCTTTCTTCACTAACATAACGCATGAATTCCGGACACCGATAACTTTAATTATCGGTCCTATCGAGCGTGCACTAAAACTAAGTTATAATCCGCAGGTAATAGAACAGTTAAACTTCGTGGAACGTAACTCCAAATATCTGCTATCCCTTGTCAACCAACTGATGGATTTCCGGAAAATAGAATCCGATAAGCTTAATATCGTTGCGACAAAAGGTGACTTTGTGAGTTTTATACATTCATTGCTTACTCCTTTTGAAGTATTTGCCGGAGAACGGAATATTTCAATAAAACACTATTTCCACATGAAAAGTTCCGAAATCTTCTTTGATGAAGAAGCGATGCACAAGGTTATTACCAATCTGCTAAGCAATGCCATTAAATTTACACCGGATGGCGGAAGCATATCCATATATATAGCCACCCTTCCGGCTAAAGTCGATAAAGAAGAAAAACTTTATCTCTGCGTCAGTGACACGGGAACAGGTATTCAGGAGCAAGACACCGCACAAATATTCAACCGTTTCTATCAATCCAAGAAGCAAGCGAAATATCCTGTATACGGTCAAACGGGTACAGGAATCGGTCTATATCTTTGCAAACGCATCGTGGCGATGCACAATGGAGACATCCTCGTTCGTAATAACCATACTACCGGCTGCTCCTTCCGCATCCTACTCCCACTTCCAAAAGAAGAAAACATAAACGACCAACTGATCGTTGAGAACAATATACCACCGGCAGCAACAACGGAAAAGAATGAATTACCCAAAGAACGGCTGGCCCTGACCATTCTTGTAGTGGAAGATAATGCAGACATGAGAGGATACATCCGTTCCATTCTCCGTGATTATTATAATGTACTCGAAGCTACCAACGGGGCAGAAGCCCTTGATGTATTGAACAACCAGTCTGTAGATTTTATCATCAGCGACCTGATGATGCCTGTAATGGATGGTATAGAGCTATCGCGCCGGGTCAAAGAAACATTTACCATCTCACATATCCCCTTCCTGATGCTGACCGCAAAGACCTCACCGGAAACCCGGCTGGAAAGTTACCGCACAGGCGTAGACGAATATTTGCTAAAACCTTTCGATGAAACTCTGTTACTGACCCGTATCGAAAACATCCTGGATAATCGCAGACGCTACCAACGGAAGTTCAAGACGAACATGGATGTGGAAGCACTGAATATAGAGGAGGAATCCGGTGACAAGAAATTCATCAACCAAGTGATGGAAGCCATAAAAGAACACTATAAAAACCCTTACTTTGAAGTAAGTGATTTCAGTGAGGCCGTTGGAGTCAGCAAAAGTCTGCTGAATAAAAAGCTTCAAAGCCTCATCGGGCAATCTGCGGGACAATTTATACGTAACTACAGATTAAACACCGCCCGGGAACTACTCCTCAAAAACCGGGAAACAAAACAGATGAATATTGCTGAAATAGCGTATGAAGTGGGCTTTAATGATCCGAAATACTTTGCCCGTTGCTTCAGCAAGCAATTCAATATGACACCCAGTGAACTGATGAATAACGAGGAATAGGAACTTCACATCAGTAAATAAAACAAGAGTGGGTTATACATCCGCTTACGCAAACAACGAGCACCCATTAGTAAGCTAATATTCAACACATTGCATTTACACACAATTTACTTCATAATGTAAAAGCATTTACCGCCGGATGTAACGACCTTTACCACCTATTGTAACGCTCTTTACCTCGGTATGTAACGGCCTTTACCTCGGCGTGTAAATGGAGTTACCATTTGGGGTAAGCAGAATCTTCATGGAATGAAAACAATCGTTGGGTTCGTATCTTTAATTATCACTTATAAACCTGTATCGGCAACTCCCCGCGCAATGCTCCCAAAACATTCACAGCAAGTGCCTCCAGTTCATCTTCCCCGGGATAGACATGCACCGGAGCAAGGAAAGAAACCCGTTCCTTCAAACGGGAAATGACATACTCTGAATGGGCTATGCCGCCCGTCAGCAAGATGGCATCTACTTTACCGTAAAGCACAACAGCGGCGGCACCCACACTTTTGGCAACCTGATAAATCATAGCATTCAGCACCAGTTCCGCTTTCGTATCTCCACCTTCTATGGACTTGATAATAGCAGGTATATCCGTAGTGCCCAGATGTGCCGCCAGACCGGCATGACCGGAAATACGCTTCTTCAATTCATCCTTCCTGAAACGATGGGAGTAACAAAGATCAATCAATGGGCCGGCAGGCAACGTCCCCGCCCGCTCGGGGGAGAAAGGGCCTTCACCATCAAGCGCATTGTTCACGTCGATGCAGCGACCGTGATTATGAGCGCCAACGGATATGCCGCCACCCAAATGGCAGATTATAAGATTCAGGTCTTCGTAGCGGACCGGATGGTTGGGAGAAGCGGTTGTAAGTTCGGCAGCATAGCGGCGGGCAATGGCTCGCTGATTCAGCGCATGCCAGATGGTGATGCGCGGCATCAGGGGCGAACCTGTGATGCGAGCTATCTCATCCAATTCATCCACTACACCGGGATCAGCAATGAAAGCACGGCAACCGGGAAGCAATGCAGCCAGTTCGGCAGCAATGAGACACCCCAAGTTACAGGCATGACTGCGCATGGCATGGGCAATGTCGTCCAGCATGGCATCATTCACTTCATATACTCCACCCGGAATGGGTTTCAACAATCCTCCACGCCCTACGATGGCATCAAATTCAAAAGGAATACCATTCTCCTTCAGGGCTTCTATCACCAGATTCTTGCGGAACTCAAACTGGTCGATGACACGAGGAAAATGGGAAAGTTCTCCTACCGAATGGCGGATGTTACGCACCAGAAGCGGAGTTGTGTCTTCATATACCGCAATCTTCGTTGAAGTAGAACCGGGATTGATAGCGAGGATTTTCATAATTTACAATTTGACGATTTACAATTTACGATTGGGATTGACCGCTTTATCATCCTGCCACCTTAGTCACAGGCACAAGTGAGGCATGCCATAGCAATGCTATAATACTTAGACAGGCCGGAATCGCTGCGCGAAGGCAGTACCACCGGACAAACAGGGCCTTGCAACAAGCCCGCCATATCGGCATGAGCAAACAGGGAAACAGCCTTATAAAAGGCGTTTCCCGACTCTATATTAGGGAATATCAGCACGTCCGCTTCTCCATTGATGGGAGATGCAATGCCTTTAATGTCACCACTTGTTTTCTCACAGGAAGTCTTCACATCCAGCGGACCGTCGATTATCACATCTCCGAATTCTCCGGCCTCTGCCAATTCCACGATGTTGACGTAATCTAACGAATGAGGAAACTTGGCACTCACCTTTTCCGTGCAGTGGATAAGAGAGATACGAGGTTGTTCGATACCGAAATGGCGGCAGGTATGTATGGCATACCAGATCATCTCTATGCGCTGCTGCAAAGTAGGCCGTGGAATTACGGCGGCATCCGAAAAGAAAAGCAACTTATCATACGTAGGAATCTGCATCACAGCCAGGTGGGTGAGGATTTTACCTTTAGGCAACAAACCCTTTTCTTTGTCGAGAATAGCACGCAAGAGGTTATCGGTATTGATAATCCCTTTCATCAGGATATCAGCCCCACCCTCGCGTACAATGCGGACAGCCTCACGCGCCGCCTCATCGGGATCTTCTATATGCACCGTCTTGACGTACTGGGGATATTGCTTCAATGTAGGGTATTTTTCAAGGATAGCAGAATCACCAATCATCAAGAATTCCGCAATACCTTCTTCCAGAGAACGAGCAATGGCATATTCTGTATTGGGGTCATTGGCACAAACTACGGCAATACGTTTCCTCTTGTTTAAGGATTTCAAGTGTGAGGTTAATTGATCAAAGCTTCGAATAGGTTCCATAACGTTAGATTTTTAGCAAATATCTGAAAAAATGTCGAGAAATACAGCATAACGCCCTTGGAAATTTCATAATCTCAATTTCATTTTGATAGTTTTCATCACAGACTACATAGATTTACACAGATTATCACTTTTTCCCACTATTAGAATAAATCTGTGTTAATCTGTGTAATCTGTAGTGTAAACTAAATTTCGTTTTGAGTTATTTTATGTACTTTTGTCCCCATACGCAAAATATTGAATTATGAGCAGCCTTATTTTTCCACCATACGTACAAAAAGGTGATCGCGTCATCATCCTTTCTCCTTCCAGCAAGATAGACAAGTCTTTTTTGAAAGGAGCCCAAAAACGTTTGAAGTCCTGGGGACTGGAAGTAGTAATGGCTAAACATGCCGGTAGCTCACACGGAACGTATGGGGGTAGCATCAAGCAACGCGTGGAGGACTTGCAGGATGCCCTGGATGATGAAAAAGCCAAAATTATTCTCTGTAGCCGTGGTGGATATGGTGCAGTGCACTTATTAGGGAAACTCGATTTTACCCGTTTCCGTAAACATCCCAAATGGCTGATTGGTTTTAGTGATATCACTGCATTGCACAATGTACTGCAGAAAGAAGGTTTCGCATCGCTCCATGCGCTGATGGCACGCCATCTGACGGTAGAATCCGAAGATGATTTCTGTACACTGGCACTCAAGGATATTCTGTTCGGACATTTTAATCCGGAAACAGCAGAATCTGTAGAAACCTCGGAGAATGGTTTCAACTATATTTGTCCGGGACATAAACTAAATCACAAAGGAACTGCCAACGGTATTTTACGAGGTGGTAACTTGTCCGTATTTTATGGATTGCGCGGCACACCTTACGATATTCCTGCCAAAGGAACCATTCTTTTTATAGAAGATGTAGGCGAACGTCCGCATGCGGTAGAACGTATGATCTACAACCTGAAATTGGGTGGTATATTAGAAAAACTCTCTGGACTCATCATAGGCCAGTTTACGGAATATGAAGAAAATAAGTCGCTCGGTAAGGATTTGTACGGTGCCATTGCCGATCTTGTAAAAGAGTACGATTACCCCGTCTGCTTTAATTTCCCGGTAGGGCATGTCAGTATGAACCTACCCATGATAAACGGAGCAGAAGTTACGTTGGAGACCGGAAAAAAAGAAGTGAAACTAAGTTTTAATTTAGATAAAGAATGAAACGGAATTATACTCTCATCCCTTTATGCCTGGTGTTGCTTGCATTCATAGCATGCAGCAACAATACCAAGAAGGCAAGCGACGACACTGAAGCAACTGCTAAAAACGTCGTCAATGTTCCACAGTTCAATGCAGACAGTGCTTACCAGTATGTGAAAGCACAGGTTGACTTCGGTCCACGCGTTCCTAATACGAAAGCGCATGTGGATTGTGGCAATTATCTGGCTGATAAACTGACCGAATTCGGTGCAAAGGTTACTAACCAATATGTAGACTTACCTGCCTATACCGGTACATTACTAAAAGCCCGCAATATTATCGGTTCCTACAAACCGGATACGAAAAAGCGTATCGTCCTTTTTTCGCATTGGGACAGCCGTCCGTGGGCAGACGCTGACCCGGACGCTAAAAAGCATTACACACCCATTTTAGGCGCTAATGACGGTGCCAGCGGTGTAGGCGTATTATTGGAAATAGCACGTCATTTGCAGAAACAATTGCCGGAAATGGGTATCGATATTGTTTTTGTAGATGCCGAAGATTATGGAACACACCAGGCTTACAACGGCCCGCATAAAGAGGAATACTGGGGACTCGGTTCACAGTATTGGGCACGTAATCCGCATGTGCAAGGATATAATGCACGCTTCGGTATACTGCTGGACATGGTAGGGGGCAAGAATGCAGAATTCCGTTATGAAGGTTTATCTCATGAAGTAGCTCCCAATGTCAATGAGAAAGTCTGGAAAACAGCCAATGCTTTAGGTTTCGGGCGCCATTTTGTACAGAAAAAAGGCGGTTTCGTGACCGATGACCATACGTTCATCAACAAGTACGCCAAAATTCCAACCATTGATATCGTTCCTTATTATCCGGAAGGTGATTTCTTTGAGCATTGGCATACTGTGAAAGATGATATGGATGCTATTGATAAAGCTACATTGCAAGCAGTGGGACAGACGGTAATGCAAGTTATTTACAGCGAGAAATAATTCATAAATAAAAAACATAAATCAAGAAATATGAGTATCAACGAAGCACAAGACGAAGTAATTGCGGAATTCAGCGACTTTGACGATTGGATGGACCGTTATCAACTCCTCATAGACTTAGGAAACGAGCAGGAACCGCTCGACGAAAAATATAAAACGGAACAGAACCTGATTGAAGGTTGCCAAAGCCGTGTATGGCTGCAAGCTGACGAAGAGGATGGAAAAATTATCTTCAAAGCTGAAAGCGACGCTTTAATTGTAAAAGGTATCATTTCGTTGCTGATGAAAGTCCTTTCCGGGCACACGCCGGACGAAATTCTAAATGCCGATCTTTATTTCATCGATAAGATAGGATTGAAAGAACATCTTTCGCCTACCCGTAGCAATGGTTTGCTGTCTATGGTGAAGCAGATGCGGATGTATGCGCTGGCTTTCAAAGCGAAAAATAGCAGCATATAGAATGTTTTGAAAAACTAAATAAAATTGCCCGAATATACTGGTTATTCGGGCAATTTCGTTAATAGTCAAACTAATCATTTGATCACCTTATAAAATGCGATAATCGGATTGTCTGTATCAGGATTATAATTACGAAATATATCAGGATAGTTCTTATTCGGTTCTTCTGATAGAGCATAATCAACAGCTTCAGGAGTGATAATCCCCCAAAATTTACCCTTATATACCCCATCAATTAAGCGAAAAACAGGGACTGACTTACCAGCTTTATCCGTTAACCTTTTACCACAATAGATTTGTTTTTTCTGAGCTAAATCATAGAGCCCTAACTGTAAGAAGCCATCTTTAGAAAATTGAAAATAAAGAAGATCATTACACCTGCATATTTTCTCTAATCCTATAGAATACTCCGATTTCATCAAGCTCCACTCATCCGCTTTATCCTCAATTTTAGAAAAGGGCAAGGGGTTAGGCAATTCTATCTCATACAGAGCTTTCAAGCCCTCCGGGCTTAATTCATAGACCACCGAATCAAAGGCTTTGCAATAATACAATACTGAATCATTATAACTAAATGGTTGCCCCGGAGTAAAATGATAAGAAGACTCTGCTTCATTATGCGGAAAATAACGTTGCCCCATGCGAGTACCATCTTTCGATATCAATAAGGAATAATAAAGAGTCGTATCATTCGCATAATTATTATGATATCTATTATCATAATAATAAACTCCTCTCAATGAAGCCATTGCTGTAGGATCAGGTTTCCCTAGCTTTTGCATTTTAATATATGCTCCATTATCTGCATCATAATGAAAAAGAGATTGCCTGAAATTATCAAATATGACTAATTCTCTATTTTGCTCATTGACAACAAAAGCATTGACATTCGTATATTCACCAGGTCCGGCTCCTTTAGCATCTATTTTATAAATGACATTACCTTGCATATCATAACAGATTATTCTGGAAAGTCTATCATGCACGTAAATTTTCTCGTTTTTAATTTGCACTTCCTGTATGGAGGTAAGTAACGGTTCAGCAGCCAGTTGAATATAAGAAGTGGTCTCAAGAAAATCTCCTAATTTCTCAAAATCAAAATCTTCTACTTCTACCGCTATAGTTTGCAGATTCTCTGTAGCAATATTCTCTATTTGAGACAATCCATATTCTTTTTTACTCTTGCTTTGGCAGGAATAAAAGAAAAGAAGGAGTATTATAATACAATAGATATGTTTCATAATGGATTACAAACTAGAACCGTTCTCCACATTGTACAGGAGTACAGGAATAAGGAACTGCACAAAACACACAAACCCTTTCTACACTACTTGTAAACCAGCCACCTCCCAACTGAAGTGTACAGCGTTTCGTTTCTGGCTGTAACCAACTATCAGATCTAAATCTTTAAATCTTTCATTAGTGTATTTATGACATTGAGTTATTGCCCAAACAGCAGAATCCAATTCTATATTTTTCTCCAACAGTTTCAGATTGCACTCCTTTAACTCACTATTAATTTGATAGTTATTTCTAATCATTACGATCAGCCCTATTGAAAGAACAAACAATAATGTAATTAAAATAGTATTCTTCTTTATTCTCATCCATTTACTATTTATAAATTACAAATGTAGGTATCTCTCCTCAATAAATTATCATTATCAAGATGGACAAATTCTCTTTTATACCTATAACACAATCTTTTACATATCAATCAAATACAAGTTTATCACCATAATTATGGTGGACAAATACACCCACAAAATAGTATAAACTGACACTAGCCATACATAAATAATAAATCATTTTTTAAGCATAACTAAAAGTGCCGTCAGAAGCCTTTCTGGACGGGGTGACTGTTGTTTACTAAAACCTTATCGGATTTTTACTAATTTTCCGGTAGATTTTTACTAATTTTCAGTCGTGAATTTAGTAAAAATCCGAAGCCCTTTTAGTAAAGGGTGGGACGGACGTATTATGTGTAACTATTTTTCTCATGTAAGAGCAAATTATGGACAGAACTTTAGTATTGGCTTTAATTCCTCTAGCTCCTGAGAAAGATTATGTACCAAGTTATTTTTTAATGATTACTTAACAAAACCTATATCAGTCCTAAAATGCTATTTTATTCATCTCCCTCCTGATATTCCAGAATATCTCCCGGCTGGCAATCCAGTATTTTACAAATAGCCTCCAGTGTAGAGAAACGGATAGCTTTCGCTTTTCCCGTTTTCAGAATAGATAAATTAGCAGGTGTAATATCCACCTTTTCGGCCAGCTCTCCTAAAGATATCTTTCGGCGAGCCATCATTATATCAAGGTTTACTATAATCATATAAAGCACTTTTATCAAGGTTAGAATTAAATGGTCAGATCCTGTTCTTCTTTCATCTTCAGTCCAATAGCGAACACTTCTGCCACAATCAGGGCCGAAATCCCCAATACCAGTGAAGTAATATGCACCATATCCGCCATACTCAATGAATACCCTGTCACTGAAAAGACCTTTTCCACGTTATGAAAACTCAGGAACGCAAGAAGGAAGGTACATACAAAACCAATAATAAGCAGCACTCCTAAACGCCTGAGTCGGCGGACATTTTTCCAATTGAATATATCGGATTTATTAATCGACACAATAAGACGGATAAAAAGTACTACAGCCCAGATAATGGCAACATAGTTTACAATAAGAATCAGGAGAGAAATAACTCTGGACAACACACTTGGTTGTGTATTCACACTGACAATCATTTGCCCGTAAGCAGCAGGCACATATTTACCGGATTTCTCATTGTAAACAGAGTCTATCAAGATATCTCCGCCCAAATCTTTTGGTACCAGCTGCACGACTTGCACATTACTAATCTCTTCTTTTGCCTTTGCATCAATCTTGGAGTCAATACCTTTCTCGATCCCGGTTTTAATTCCCAAACCGACATAATAAGTAGTCTCTAAAACCGAATAACCCAGCACAAGTAATACGATCACGCAAAGAATATTCAATCTTCTTTTCATACTTCAACAGTTGTATTAGATAATTTATAGGAATTCATTATTCGCCAGGACAATATAAACAAGAGGAAAGCAATTACAAGACCTATCAGATAAGCTTTTTCTCCTATTAATTCACTGCTATATTCCACATCCGGAAATTTGAGAGCAAGATAGACAGAAAGACTGTTGTTCATAATGTGAATCAGAATACAAGGTATCAGACTATGTGTCTTATAATAGATCCATGCAAGAATAAAACCGATCAGCGTAGCTCCTACAACCTGTGCCGGATTCATGTGAAAGATACCGAATATCAAGCCGGATATCAGAATAGCCGTCACCGGATGATACTTTTTCAAAAGAACTTTAGTGATCGCTCCGCGAAACAATAGCTCCTCCAAAATAGGTCCCAATATAGCTACACAAAGAATACCCAGCCAACCGGATTGCAATAAGTCAAAAGTATCACTCAGCCAGTCAGGTAAAAATGTGAGATGGGACATTAGAAAGTCAATCAAGTAAATCATGGAAAGCCCCATTATGGCACTCCAGAATAAATAGCTCGCAGACACAGGTGAATACAATTGCTTATCTTTCGTCAGATAACCTTTTTGCCACAAATAAATCAGCATAAAAACAAATCCTGCCAACAAAGTAGGAGCCAAAGCAAATTCGTCTGCCCTGTCTATAGTGCCGTATTTTACGTACGCATAAATCATAGTAAACGGCCCCACTGCCAATGCCCCAAGAATTTGCATCGCCAAGTAGATAAAAGCCAGTTTTATTGCAGTTTTCATCGTTGTTGTCCTTTTAGAGTCTACAAAGATATATTTTCTCTGCCAAACCATCAAACTGTAGCTCCTATACCACAAAGAACAGCCATCAACATGGAGAGAGAAATCACTAATAAAGAGATACTCATAAATGCCTTTTTCATAATCGTCAACCTTTATATGTTTTGTTATTCAATAATAATTTATCGTTTTTCGATATGCAAATAAAAAGGTATTTTTTGAGACTAACAAGAAAAACAGAAAATTATTATCGAAAAACAATAAAATAAGTATGTTTTTCGATAATAATGCAAGAAATATAGAGGTAAAAGACTATTCTTTACGGATATTAAAGATAGCGGGAAGCATTTTCAGCATCCTTATGGAGCTGAGCAATTAGTTCGTCTATGGAATCGAACTTCAATTCGGGGCGCAGGTAGCGGACAAAAAAAAGGCGAATATGCTGTTCGTAAATGTCCGAATGGAAATTAAAGATATTCACTTCAATGCTACGGTCGGTGCCATTAGCCATTGTAGGACGGTAGCCGATACTAAGCATACCGCCATAAGTCTGCCCCGCAACAATGACACGGACAGCATATACCCCATCGGAAGGAACCAATTTATCAGGATCATCCACCCGAAGATTTGCGGTGGGGAAACCTATTTTACGTCCGACGCGATAACCGCTTACCACCGAGCCATTCAAAAAGTAATCATAACCCAGACAATCGGCCGCTTCCGAAACATTACCTTCCAATAACAGTTGGCGGATGACAGAGGAACTTACCGCAGTCTCCTTATTTATATATGCACGCGCAAGAATAACTTTTATCCCCAATTCCTGTCCATAGCGCACATAGTCATCAAACCCTTCGCTACGGTTGTGTCCGAAACGATGGTCGTAGCCTATGACAAGAGCACGTATGTTATAATGATTACGAAGGAAAAGCATAAACTCCCGTGCCGACAATATAGCAATTTCAGGAGTAAAATCAAGCATCATGCAGTAATCCAAACCGGTTTCAGCAAGTAAGGAAACCTTTTCTTCATATGTAGTCAGTAGTTCGGGGCGATACTCCGGCTGCACAACTTTGCGCGGATGCACCGGAAAAGTCACCACCCCCGAAGCAAAACCGCATGCAACAGCTGCTTCACGCACCTGTTCTATCAGGTAGCGATGTCCTCGATGCACTCCGTCAAAAAAGCCTATGGTAGCAACACAAGGCTGAGGAAGCACTTCCGGTATGTTACGAAGCAACTGCACTACTTTAATTATTAATTATCAATTGTCAATTGAATAAATGGCTCCAGTCTTCACATGCTTTCGGCGTATAGGTAGAAATACCCAATGTTTCCGCCACACGGCAATTCTCGGCAGAATCATCTATAAAGAAAGTCTCTCTCGGATCTATGCCTGTCTCTTCCAACAGTTTCTCAAAAATAGCAACGTCCGGCTTTACCATCTTCATTTCATAAGAAAGGAAAATCTTCTCAAAATAATCTTCTACCCGGAAAGCCTTGTAGTGGAAAGCATGCTTACACGACCACTTCCAGTGAATTTCATTGGTGTTGCTCAACAAATAGACCACATATTTCTCACGCAGTTTCAACAACAAATCCAATTTATAGGTAGGAATACCTCCCAAAAAACTATTCCAAGCAGCATCTATACGGGCATCGGTCACAATCTTCCCTATTTGCTCGCGGATCTCATTCCGGAACTCCGCACTGGTAATCAATCCTTTTTCATGCTGCAAGAAGAAACCTTGCTGATGACAAACATCAAGCATAGCCTCTACATTAGGCATGCCTAACTTTGCAAAATTCTCGATACAACGCTGACGGTCCAAGTCGATCAACACACCGCCAAAATCAATAATAAGGTTTTTAATTCCTTTTTCTTTCATTTTACTTCTGAGTTAAACGTCGGATGAAACGTATCGCCTCACCCACCCATAATACCAGTGAAGTGGAAGCAATAATAATCACCCAAGTGACTAAATCAAGCGGCACAGTACGGAATACGGCACCACCGAATTGTACAATAAGGAACTGTCCTATTAAGATAGCAAGTACTATCAGTTCCATACCATACGATTTGGAAATCCCTTTGAAAGCGGAGTCTGTAGTACCAAACACACGCGCATTGAAAAGGTTCCAGAATTGCAGCATCACGAAAAATGTGAAGAATATGGTCAGGCGTTCCGGTGTCATACCGCCCTCGGCATGATTAAACCAGTACAACATTCCCATGAGTATAATCAGGAAAGCACCACCTACACCTAGAATATAGGAGCGCATGGCTTTCGAAATAATAAAGTCATTGCTACTGCGAGGCTTCTCTTGCATGACACTCTCGCTGGGCGGAATAGAAGCCAGAGCCAAAGCGGCAAAAGTATCCATAATAAGATTTACCCATAACATTTGAGTTACAGTAAGCGGTAATTCCGTACCTATCAAGGAGCCAAGCAAAACGATAAGCAAGGCCACAAAATTAATAGTCAACTGGAAAACGATGAAACGTTGGATATTCTTGTACAGCGAACGTCCCCACATCACGGCAGTGCCGATACTATTAAAAGAATCGTCAAGCAGAGTTATATCACTGGCTTCCTTGGCCACTGACGTTCCCGTACCCATAGACAGACCCACCTGTGCATGGTTCAATGCAGGGGCATCATTCGTACCGTCTCCCGTTACGGCTACCACCGCACCTTTTTGTTGTAACAACTGTACCAGGCGTTGCTTATCTGTAGGCCGCGCACGCGACATAATTTTCAGATCCATCACACGGTCGAGTGCTTCTTCATCTGCCAGTTCCGCAAAGGCAGCACCTGTTATCCGGTTACGTTCCGTATCTTCCGGTTTCCACAGACCAATCTGGCGTGCAATTTCCGTAGCCGTACCCGGTGTATCTCCCGTTACAATCTTGATATCGATACCGGCCGACTGGCATTTCGATACCGCCGCAGGCACATCCTGACGAATAGGATCACTGATAGCAACCACACCCAGGAATAACAAATCATGATCGGCAACCAATTCCACACAATCTCTTGTATCCGTATCTTCTACGATCTTGAAAGCAAAACCAAGGGTACGCATCGCCATGTTCTGATAACCCAGCAATTGTTTTTCTACCGTAGAGCGATACTCTACCGCATCGACCCGTTTGCCATCCAGAATAACATCTTTACATTTGCCTAAAACAATTTCAGGAGCACCTTTCACGTACAATACCTTCTTACCCATCAAAGGAGACTTCACCAAAGTCGCCATGAATTTACGTTCGGTAGAGAAAGTCAACTGATCCACAACCGGAGCATTCTCACGTAATTCCAGATAATCCCTGTTCCTGCTGTTCAACCATAAAAGCAAGGCTACCTCTGTCGGATTCCCTACTCCTTTCGGTTTTTCACCTTCGGCTATCTCTTCCAGAAAAGCTGTAGAATTGGTACTAATACCTTCCACCACCAATTTGCTGATATCATCTTCACCGACTTCTCCGCCATTTTTCAAACCATAGAAACTCGGTTCATAAACTTGCATCAGATTTTGAGTCAATGTACCTGTCTTATCCGTACAAATCACAGTGATGGCACCCATCGTCTCGCAAGCATGCATTTTCCGAACCAGATTGTTGGTAGAAAGCATACGGCGCATATTCAATGCCAGACTCAATGTCACACTCATCGGCAACCCTTCGGGCACTGCAACCACAATCAGGGTTACTGCCATCATAAAGTATTGCAAGGTAGCTTTCAATGCCGGAAGCCAGTCTGCAAAAGTATGGAAAGTAGAGAAAGGATATACCAGTATTACATCTTTAATAAAGAAAATGGCAAATGCCAATCCGGCTACCGAGAAACCGATCTTACCAATCAGATTGGCAAGCTTGGTAAGCTGTATGTTCAGCGGAGTAGGCTCCGTACTCTGTTCCGTACTCTGCCGGGCTACCTTTCCGATTTCCGTATCATCCCCCACACTAAGCACCCGCATTGTTCCATGACCGTCTACAACCGTAGTACCACGCAACACACGATTGGAAGCATATGTAGCTTCTTCATCAAAATCTGCTTCTACAGTCGTTTTACTAACTACAGGTTCACCAGTCAGATTGGATTCATTGATTTGCAAAGAAATAGCTTCCAGCAGTTCACCGTCAGCAGGAATTTCTTCTCCTGTTTCCAGAACGATAATATCTCCTACTACCACATCTTTCCGGGGAATCTCCTGCACGCGACCATTACGGATAACTTTCACCAAAGTTTCCTCATTGACCGCATTCAGCAAATCAAATTTTTTATTAGCATCATATTCAAAGAAGAAGCCGATTCCGGTAGCCAGCAATATGGCGGCAATAATACCGATTGTTTCGGCATATTCATTCTCTACGATCGAGATGATCAAAGAAAATAGTGCAGCAACTAAAAGCACCCTGACAACAGGGTCTTCAAACTTTTCAAGATATAACTTCCATAGGGAGGGACGCTTGGGAGGCGTTAACAGATTGACTCCGTACTTCTCGCGGCTTTTTCTTACTTCGTCGTCAGTAAGTCCGCCATGATAAAAATCATCCTTCATTGCAGTCATGCAAATTGTTAGCTTTAATTAAGAGCCACAAAAGTACAATATTAATTTGGGATACCGAATGTTATTAAATCTTTTTATAGGTTAGTCTTACCATCAATCTCTGTGCCCTGTTCCTTAATCTGACGACCATTGATCGGAAGTATAAACCAGAATGTAGATCCCTTACCATATTCAGATTCCACACCAATCTTCCCCCCCAGTTTACGGATAATCATTTCACAAATAGCCAATCCCAGACCAGTACCTTTTTTATTCTGTTCCACCCGAACAAAGCGTTCAAAAATATGATTAACCTTGTCTTCCGGAATACCGCTACCGGTATCTTTCACATAGAAATAAAGACCTTCAGCACAACGGTTATAGCCAAAAGTAATGCTACCCTCATCTGTAAACTTCACAGCATTGGTCATGAAATTGGAAACGACCTGTTGCAAACGGTTTCTGTCTGTATACATAATACATTCATCCGCAGGAGTTTCTCTGATAATCTGGATAACAGCAGCTTTATCTTCCAGTCTCATACGGAACAATTGTTCTATATCAAGCATCAGTTGCTTGACGTCCACCTCAGAGAACGTAAACTCCAATGTACCTGCTTCTATTTTAGAAAGGTCAAGAATATCAGCAATCAATTGCTGCAATAACTCGTTATTAGAATGAACTATTTCCAAAAACTGTGTCTTCTCCTCTTCCGTACCGGCAGAAGCCAGCAATTCGGAAAAGCCGACGATAGCATTCAGTGGCGTACGTATCTCATGGCTCATATTAGCAAGAAAAGCAGATTTGGAACGATCTGCATTCTCCGCTTTTTCACGGGCTTTATGCAATTCCACTTCTGCTTTCTTCAAGCGTGTAATATCATGTACAGTAATTACCATGCCTTCCTTGTCATCTATCTCCATATATTCGCCGGAAACATACGTATCACATTCAGATACCTCTCCTCGCCTATCCCGTATATTGAGTGTAGCCTCCAAGTCTGTAAAACTACTTTTTGCACGATAAGTCTCTTCTATCTTTCTCCGGATAGGGCAACTGCCGCAAAGTTCATGCGTTCCGCATCCTCCTTCGGCGGACAATGCGTTATTACAACGCAGCAAATCTCCTACACGGGGTAATCTACCTTCCGGCTTACGGGCTTTGGTGATATCATAATAGTTTGTCCGGATAACAACAAAATCCCTGTTTATCAAAAGAATAAAAGCATGAACATTTTGCATAATGGAACGAAACAGTTCTTCTGAGCTGCGCAATGCTTTTCTGGCGTTTCCTGCTTTAAGCAGCAGACGTCTACTTCTACCGAGTTCAAACACATACAATAGCAATACTCCCACAAGTACCGCCATACCGATCAGAATTAGTATCGTCATAAAGAGTTCATTTACAATAAAAACGAAACAAATATATCTCTTTCAAATCAAAACCGGAAACAAAAGAGCGGTATTTATTGTTATTTATAAAGAAAACCTAAAAAATAGTTTTATGGACAAGTACATTTGCACAGTTTGTGACTACGTTTACGATCCCGAAATGGGCGATCCGGAAAACGGCATTGAGCCGGGAACATCGTTTGAAGACCTTCCTGAAGATTGGGTTTGCCCGCTATGTGGAGTCGGAAAAGAAGAATTTGAGAAAGCGTCTTAAGACGCTTTCTTTTCTTTTACATCACTACTTGCTTCTACTACATTTACCACATAATCGCCCAGCTTTTCGCACTCTGCGATAATATCCATATAGTAAACGCCCATCTGATAATCATATTCTTTATTATTTACATCCAGAATATTCTGATTCTTCAGCTGATTGCGATAGTTATTAATTTCATTCTCAATATTGAATGACTTATTCACGTCAATACTTTGGTGGTCGGAGCGTTCCACAACGACAATCATTTGTGCCAACGCATCATCCGTCAGTTTCATCATAAAGTGAATATGATCATATTGCTTTTCTGTGAAGTCCTGATTGGTCTGACGTTTACGATTGATAGTACGAGCAAGATTATAGCAACTATCACCAATACTTTCAATTTCCGTGACCTCACGAAGCATGGCACGAATCTGCAGCTTACTTTCTGAACTCAAACGTCCGTCGGACACTTGGTTCAGATAATTGGCTATCTCCAATTCCATATTATCGCTGATATTCTCATATTTCTCGATACGGCTGAACAGCTTATTATAATCATCATCCTTATCCGTATGCAACAGGTCCTGTACCATATTGAACATACGATGAGTACGCTCTGCAAACAGATGAATTTCTTTACGCGCCTGCAATATGGAAAGCTCCGCTGTAGAAAGCATACCACCGGAAATAAAGCGAAGACGATATTCCTCGTCGGCTTCTTTCTGCGGAATAATGGCGCAAACCGTACGTTCTATCAATTTCACAAACCAGATCAACAACAATACATTGCAGATGTTGAAGCAAGTGTGAAATGCTGATAACTTAAATGAAACTGCTACGGCAGGGTCTTTCGTTCCCATCACGTTTTCCACAAACCACGATACGGCACTCGTAAACGGAGTGAAAAGACAAAGCACCCAGATAACACCGAAGACATTGAATACCAGGTGAGCCAATGCAGCCCTCCTCGCCTGCGTATTACCGGTTAAAGCAGCAAGATTGGCAGTAATAGTAGTACCGATATTCTCGCCCAATACTAATGCCGCCCCCAATTCAAAGCTTATCCATCCATTGGCACACATGATAAGCGTAATAGCCATCGTCGCTGCCGATGCCTGCACAACCATAGTCAAAATAGTACCAATAAACACAAACAACAGAATAGAAATATATCCCATATCGGTATAACTCTGTACAAAAGCCAGCATTTCCGGATTTGCTTTCAAATCCGGTGCATTGGATTGTAACATAGAAAGTCCCATAAAAAGGAAAGAGAAACCGAAAATAAATTCACCGATAGACTTACGATGACTTTTTTGAGAGAAGAGAAGAGGGATGCCAAAGGCAAGTAGAGGAAGTGCGAAAGCGGCTATATCAACTTTGAAGCCTAATGCCGAGATAATCCATGCTGTAACGGTAGTACCGATATTGGCTCCCATTATTACACCAATGGATTGGGATAAAGTGAGTAGTCCGGCGTTTACAAAACTCACCACCATAACGGTAGTTGCAGAAGAAGATTGAATCAGTGCTGTGATCAGCACACCCGTCAGCACCCCGGTTACCCGGTTGGTAGTCATTGCCGTTAGAATTTTCCGGAGCCTGTCGCCGGCAAACTTTTGAAGTCCTTCACTCATTATCTTCATTCCGTACAAGAATAATGCCAGTGAGCCAAGCAGCTTTAAAAAATCATAAAAAGAATATTCCATCTTTAATTAATTAGAAGGTTTTATGCCACATCTGTTATTATATCTATATTTAACGTATTAATCACCTAAAAAGGAGACGTCATGAAACACATGTTACAAATTTGTTGCAAAAATAATAATATTTCTAAAGAATTCCCCATCGGGAGTTCACTTTTGGATATTTATTACGGTTTTAATCTTAATTTTCCCTATCAGGTTGTCAGTGCGAAAGTTAATAACCGGTCCGAAGGATTGAATTTCCGGGTATATAATAATAAAGATGTAGAATTCCTCGATATACGCGACTCATCCGGCTTGCGGACATACGTACGCAGCCTTTGTTTCGTACTTTATAAAGCTGTCAGCGAACTGTTTCCCGATGGCAAACTTTTTGTGGAACACCCTGTCTCCAAAGGATATTTTTGCAATCTCCGCATCGGACGCCCAATTACCCTGGAAGATGTATCCGCCATTAAAAAGCGTATGCAGGAAATCATAGATGAAAATATCACATACCGCCGCACAGAATGTCATACCACCGAAGCAGTACGCATCTTCAATGAACGGGGAATGACGGACAAAGTGAAACTACTGGAAACCTCAGGTTCTATCTATACCTATTATTATTCGTTAGGCGACACCATCGACTATTATTATGGTAACCTGTTACCCAGTACCGGTTTTATCTGGCTGTTCGATATCGTAAAATACTACGATGGCTTGTTACTGCGCATACCCAACAAAGCAAATCCCAATGTTTTGGAAGAAGTTGTCAAGCAAGAAAAAATGCTCGATGTCTTCAAAGAACATCTCCGTTGGAACTACATCATGGGATTGGGCAATGTAGGAGACTTCAATCTTGCCTGTGAACAGGGGCATGCCACCGACCTGATCAACGTAGCCGAAGCACTGCAAGAAAAAAAGATAGCCCAAATTGCCGATGATATTTATCACCGTGGTGAAAATGGCAATCGTGTGAAACTGGTACTTATCTCCGGTCCCTCTTCTTCGGGTAAGACCACTTTCAGCAAACGTCTTTCCGTACAGCTTATGACGAACGGACTTCGCCCATATCCTATAGCCTTGGATAATTACTTTGTGAACCGGGAAGATACCCCAAGAGATGCGAATGGCGATTATGATTACGAATCACTTTACGCACTCGATCTCAAAAAGTTTGAGGAAGACCTGAAAGCTCTGTTAAGAGGTGAAGAAATAGACTTGCCGAGTTTCAACTTCACCACCGGGCAGCGTGAATATAAAGGTGACAAGTTACGGATAGACGAGCATACCATCCTTATTCTGGAAGGTATTCATGCACTGAATCCTGAACTCACCCCGCAAATACCGGCAGAGAATAAATACAAAATCTATGTGTCCGCCCTGACTACTATTTCCCTGGACGACCATAACTGGATTCCCACTACGGACAACCGTTTGTTGCGCCGTATTATCCGAGACTTCAACTACCGCGGCTACTCGGCACGGGAAACCATTTCCCGCTGGCCCAGTGTACGAGCCGGAGAAGACAAATGGATATTCCCTTATCAGGAAAATGCTGATGTGATGTTCAACTCCGCACTGTTGTTTGAATTTGCCGTACTGCGCTGCCATGCCGAACCCATATTGACCAGTGTGCCTCGCAACTGCCCTGAGTATGCCGAAGCGTACCGTTTGTTGAAGTTCATCAAATATTTTACACCCATACAAGACAAAGAAATACCGTTTACCTCATTATTACGTGAATTTTTAGGCGGAAGTAGTTTCAAATACTAAAAGATTATTTTACTTTTGCTTGCAAATTCATATAAATAGTTATGCTCATGAAACAATTTGCTTTCATTCTATCTCTCGTATTGTGTTTAAGCACAGTGACTTTCGCGCAAAGCACCAGCCGCGCCGATGAGCTAATGCAACAGGCACAAACTAACCTGAAACAAAAAGAATATATTAAAGCCCGTTACCTTTTCCTGCAAGCTTACAATGCTTTCTCCTCGCAAGAAAAGTATGACAAAGCTGTAGAGTGCGGTGTTAACGCCAGTGCCCTCTATCATCGGGAAAACTATTATAAGGAAGCTTTCGAGCTGTTGCGCGGTGCGGAACTATTGGTTACAGGAGGCGAACAGAAAAGTGGCAAGGCTATGCCGGATCTGCGCTTCCGTATCAATAAGGAGCGCCTGCAAATGTACATCAACCTTAAGAACCCTGCCCGAGCCAAAGAGCAACTGACCAAGCTGGAAGAAACTGCTAAAGCAGCCAAAAATGACTCTCTCAATAATGATTTGCTCTATACTCAGGCCAATTATTATTATACTTTCGGCATGAATTCGCAAGGAGATGCCTATATCAACCGCCTGATCGGTCAATATAAGGAACAGAAAAACTACGCTAAAGTAGACGAGTCTTATAAGACATTGATCGACATTGCCCGCAAAGCAAATAATGCCGGACTGGTGGCCCGCACTTACGACAAGTACATTCTTTGGACGGATTCTGTAAAAGCACTTACCGCCCAAGATGAACTGAATGTTCTGAAACGGAAGTATGACGAGAGCCTGCAAACTATCGAAGAGAAAGACAGCTCTCTCTCCGCCAAGCAGTACATCATCATTGGTCTTTGCATCCTCGCCGGACTCCTTGCTGCTGTATTAGTACTGGCCGGCATCGTATTGCTGCGTTTCGTTCTCCTTACCCGGAAGCAAAAGAAAGCCATCCAGATTGCGAACGAGCACAATGAACTGAAAACCCAATTTATCCAGAATATCTCAGCACAAATGGAGCCAACCCTGAATACTCTGGATGGAACGCAACCGGGCGTTCGTGCCCTGAAGGGTTTTGCAGAACACATTCAAGAGCTGTCTGACTTGGAAAATACCTTATCAGAGGCTTACGAAATGCGTGAAATCAGCATCAATACTTTCTGCGAAAGTGTTATGGATAAGATTAAAAGCGGCTTGAAACCAGACATAACTACTGCCGTCAATGCACCGAAGCTCAGTGTAAAAACGAATCCGGAACAACTTGAACGCATTCTTCTCCACTTGCTGAACAATGCCGCCGAGTTTACTCCCGAAGGTGGTAAAATCTGGTTGGACTTCAAAAAACGTGGAGCACACACTCATCAGTTCATCATAAGCGACACAGGAACCGGCATTGCCGAAGAAGAACAAGCAGACCTATTCAAGCCTTTCACCAAAGTGAAAGACCTTACAGAAGGTGACGGTTTGGGACTACCTATCTGTTCTCTAATTGCTACTAAAATGAATGGTAGCCTGACGCTGGACAGCAGTTATACCAAGGGGTGCCGTTTTGTATTGGAACTACATACCTGATAAAAAATACACCTAAAATTAATAAGCCCCTATTTCTGATTTATTTTCAGGAATAGGGGTTGTTTATTTTCCACACCTACATTACATTGTTTTATCACCAGAAACGGGTACTTTTGCAGGCTGCAACAACAAATGATAAATCAATGAAAACCACTATCTTAGCTATGTTATTACTTGCATCTTGTATATTAGCGGCTTGTACTCGTTCCAGCCCGAACATCCAACTTGTACAAGCCGATTCTCTCATACAAAAGTTCCCTGACAGCGCCTTACATTTCTTACAGGGTATTCAACCAAAGGGATTACACTTAGCAGCCGACCGCGCATATTATGCACTATTATTGACACAAGTCAAAGACAAGAATTTCATCCATCAAACTGAGGATTCTCTAATACGTATTGCAGTGCAATATTATGATTCCACTAAAAATACAGCCATGCAGGCAAGGGCACATTATTATTTAGGATGCATTTGGAGAAACAAAGACGATCATCCAGAAGCTCTAAAAGAATTCTTTAAAGCCATAACCTATTCAAAAAGAATCTTTGACAATAGTTTAACAGGGCATATATACAACAATATAGCCTATTTATACTATTTACAAAGATTAAATGAACAAGCCGATTCAATCTATCAAATAACAGAAAAATTAGCAATATTGGAGAAAGACTCTATCCTTTGGGCTGATGCACTATCCCAACGAGGGATGATAAACATAAGAAAAGGAAGAGAATGCTATCAAAAAGCAGAAGAAAAAATACTCCATGCTTTCAATATTTCATGTAACATGAATCAAAGAAGTATGATAGCCAAAACAGCTTATTCATTAAGTCTATTATACGGACGTATGAACATGGGGGAAAAAGCTGTTGAATTCGCAAAACTCAATATCAACAATCAAGATAATTCAAATGCACTGGACAGGGCCTATCTGGTTTTGGGTGACGCTTATTACAAAATATCTCAATACGATTCCGCCTCAATTTACTTAAATAAAAGCCTTCATAGCGAAGACCACTATACCAAAGCAGGTGCCTATATGCGTTTAGCTGATATTGCCAAAAAGCAGGGATTATTGGAAAAGGCACTTGAGATGGAAAGAAAATACTCTTCTTATCTGGATAGCGCCCAACAAAAGCAACAGAGTGCTGAAATCGTTACAGCTGAGAAAAATATACTAATACAGCGCAAACAATCAGAATTCAAAGCAAACTTAGATCAAGTTTATTATTATATAGCCATAGGAATAGTGATTTTCTTGACACTATTTCTCGCATTATGGAAAAGACACAAAAAAGAAGTAATCAACTTCAAACGAAAAGAAATAGAAATAAACAAGCAGACAGAAGAACTGCTTCAACAGAAAAATGAGCAAATCAACTTTCTACAAAAAGAGATCGCCCTACATAACTACAGCCAAACAGAAAAACAAATCCTAGAAGAAGAACTATACACTTTAAAAACAGAACGTCAAGCATTACTTAAAGAATCCTATGAACACTCTGAAGTATATGTAAAAATGAAACGAATCATCCAATCATATAAGAAAACACCTTAATTCCGCAACACTATTATAAAATATTTTTTTTAAGTACCTGAGCAACAA
>OOAO01000671.1_pt1 | contig 36373 bp, 34 predicted proteins | sample 1671821 | NCBI WGS metagenome assembly OOAO01 (sample SAMN06348196, study PRJEB24527) | human gut metagenome | biome: human gut; feature: ankylosing spondylitis patient; material: feces | host: Homo sapiens | place: China | collected 2015-10 | reverse complement strand
TGAGGCCGACGAGACCGCTGACACCGCCGAGGCCGGCGACGAGTCCCTGGACGTGTAATCCCACTCTCTGATTTTTCCCGTGGAAAGGGGGCGCTTGTCCCATGCCCAAAAAAATTCCCCTGCGCCAGTGCCTGGGCTGCCGGGAGATGAAGCCCAAAAAGGAGCTGATCCGGGTGGTCCGCTCCCCCGAGGGGCAGGTCTCTCTGGATTTTAAGGGCAAGCTGCCCGGACGGGGGGCATACCTGTGCCCCGACCCTGCCTGCCTGGCCAGGGCCAAGAAGAGCCGGGCCCTGGAACGCGCCTTCTCCGCCCAGCTGCCAGACGAGGTCTGGGCCGGACTGGAGGCTCAGATGAAGGAGGTGCCCCAAGATGCCCAATGATCCCATTCTCCATTTGCTTGGTCTGGCCCGCAAGGCCGGCCGTCTGGAGATCGGCGAGGAGCCGGTGGGCGCGGTCTGCCGCGCCCGGCAGGCCCGCCTGGTCCTTTTGGCCAGCGACGCCGCCCCCAACACCCGCCGTCGGACCGTCCATTTTTCCGAGGCCGGCCAATGCCTGTGGCTGCGGCTCCCCTTCACCAAGGCGGAGCTGGGCTTCGCCCTGGGCCGGGGTTCCTGCGCCATGCTGGCCCTGACGGACGCCGGCTTTGCCGCCTCCCTCACCCAGAAGCTGGCCGCCCGCGCTCCGGAGCGCTACGGCCCCGCCGCCCAGCAGCTCCGGGAGAAGGCCGACCGGGTCCTTCAGCGGCAGCGGGAGCAGCGGCAGCACGAGAAAAACCTCCGGGAGGGCAAGAAGGCCCCCTGGGTTCCGCCCCCGCCCAAGCGGAACGTGCCGCCCAAGCAGGACGGCAGGCCCGCTCAGAAGGGCAAGCAGCCCCCGCGCAAGACCCGCGGCGGCTCCGCTCCCCATCCCTCCGCCCCCGGCGGCAGGAACGGCTCCGGCTCCCGCTCCGGCGGTTCCCATAAGCCCGGCCCTGGCGGCCGCAGGCTGTCCGGCAAGTTCCGGCACAATCCCTAAGAAATGAGGTGGCTTCCGAATATGATGATCAAATATCCCATCCACAAGGTCGCAAAGGATTTCAAGCACGGCTCCAAGGAGCTCCCCTCCAAGGAGGTCATGGACATCCTTACCCAGTACGGACATCCCCCCAAGAACCATATGCAGCCCCTGACCGAACAGGAGCTTTCCATTGTTTTTGAGTATCTGACCCAGCACAATCAGGTATCCGGGATTCAGGTGATCTTCGCCGAGGGGGCCAAGCCTGCCGAGAAGAAGCAGCAGCCTGCCGCCAAGCCCGCCGAGAAGAAGCCGGAGGGCAAGGGGGAGAGCCGTTCTGCCAAGCAGGAGACCAAGCCCGTCTCCCGTGTGCCTCAGACCAAGGTGGTGGACACCCGCAAGGCCACGGCGGTGAATCTGGATAAGTACGACGAGAAGCTGCAGGACATGGCGGAGGGCCGCACCGGCGGCGGCCGTCGGGCCCAGCAGCAGACCCAGGGCAAGGAGAAGTTCCGCAACGGCGGCAAGCGCCGGGACAACGGTTTTTCCAATAAACGCAAGCAGGAGGAGGCGGATCGTCTGCGCCGCCTGCGGCTGGAGGTCATCAAAAAGACCCCCGTTACCGTGCAGATCCCCGATGAGATCAGCGTGGGCGAGCTGGCCAGCCGCATGAAAAAGACCGGCGCAGAGGTAGTCAAGTGCCTGATGAAAAACGGCGTCATGGCCTCCCTGAGCCAGCTCATTGACTTCGATACCGCCGCCATCATCGCCGAGGAGATGGGCTGCAAGGTGGAGAAGGAGGTAGTGGTCACCATCGAGGAGAAGCTCATCGACGACCACAAGGACAACGAGAAGGATCTGGTACCCCGTGCCCCCGTGGTGGTGGTCATGGGTCATGTGGACCACGGCAAGACCAGTCTGCTGGACTATATCCGCAACGCCCATGTGGCCAGCGGCGAGGCCGGCGGTATCACCCAGCACATCGGTGCCTATCAGGTGCAGATCAACGGCAAGCCCATCACCTTCCTGGATACCCCCGGCCACGAGGCATTTACCTCCATGCGGGCCAGAGGAGCCATGGTGACGGATATCGCCATTCTGGTGGTGGCCGCCGAGGACGGTATCATGCCCCAGACCGTGGAGTCCATCAACCATGCCAAGGCTGCCGGGATCCCCATTATCGTGGCCATCAACAAGATGGATAAGCCGGAGGCCAATCCCGAGCGCATCAAGCAGCAGCTCACCGAGTACGGGCTGGTGTGTGAGGAGTGGGGCGGCGACACCATTGTCTGCCCCATTTCCGCCAAGACCGGTATGGGCGTGGACAATCTGCTGGAGATGCTGACGCTGACCGCCGAGGTGGGTGAGCTGAAGGCCAACCCCAACCGTGCCGCTCAGGGTACGGTCATCGAGGCCCGTCTGGACAAGGGCCGTGGCCCCGTGGCCACGCTGCTGGTGCAGAACGGCACGCTGAAGCAGGGCGATATCATCATCGCCGGTACCTCCGTGGGCCGTGTCCGGGCCATGGTCAGCGACAAGGGCCAGAAGATCACCTCCGCCGGGCCCTCCGTGCCTGTGGAGATCACCGGTCTCAGCGAGGCACCTACCGCCGGGGCTACCTTCAATGCCGTGGCCGATGAGAAGCTGGCACGTGAGCTGGTGGAGCAGCGCAAGGCCGAGGAGAAGGCCAAGGCCAACGCCCCTGTCACCAAGGTCTCGCTGGAGGATCTGTTCAGCCAGATCCAGGCCGGTGAGATGAAGAACCTGAACCTGATCGTCAAGGCCGACGTGCAGGGCTCCGTAGAGGCGGTGAAGGCTTCGCTGGAGAAGCTCAGCAACGACGAGGTGCGTGTCCGTGTCATCCACGGCGGTGTGGGCGCCATCAACGAGTCCGATGTGATGCTGGCCTCTACGTCGCAGGCCATCATCGTGGGCTTTAACGTCCGCCCCGACAACGCCGCCCGTGACTCCGCCGCCCGTGCCAACGTGGATATGCGGATGTACCGTGTCATCTATGATGCCATCAACGAGATCGAGGCCGCTATGAAGGGTATGCTGGCGCCCAAGTTCCGTGAGGTGCTGCTGGGTCATGCCGAGGTGCGCCAGACCTACAAGGTCTCCGGCGTTGGCACCGTGGCAGGCTGCTACGTGCAGGACGGTAAGCTCCAGCGCAAGGACTGCCAGGTCCGGCTGGTCCGGGACGGCATCGTCATCCACGAGGGTGTGCTGGCCTCCCTGCAGCGCTTCAAGGATCAGGCCAAGGAGGTTCTGGCCGGGTACGAGTGCGGCCTGACCATCGAGAAGTTCAACGACATCAAGGAAGGCGATATTGTGGAAGCCTTCACCATGGAGGAAATTCCCCAGTAAACGGGGGAGTGGCCCTTATGCGCCGTCTCCGGTCGCCTTCCGGCGCAGCACGGCTGCGCCCGCAGGTCGTGCGTACAAGGGTTTTGCGGAGCAAAACCTTGCTTTGGCGGAATTCATTTCTGCCAAAGGATGGTAAATCGGGGCCCCCATGAAACGAGTTTCATGGGGTAGGCGACATGGTGGAAGCCTTCACCATGGAGGAAATTCCCCAGTAAAGGGGGGAGTGGCCCGTGGAGAGAGGTGTTCGGCAAGCACCGGCCTTTCTACGGACAGTTCGCAGATGACCGTGGGAAGCCGTGATACCACACAGGAACCGCCGCCGGATGCACTCTTTGTCTCCGATTTTCCCCCGCAACAGATAAACACAAGACCCAGAGGGCGGGCGCTTCGCCCGCCCTCTTTTCCACATCCAACGAAAGGAGAACCGTCTATGTCATCCAACCGCATCGGCCGCATCAACGACGAGATCCAAAAGGAGCTCTCCGCCCTGCTGCGGACCGTCAAGGACCCCCGTGTGACGGATTGTATGCTGACCATCACCCATGTGGACACCACCAGCGATCTGCGCTATGCCCGCATCTATGTCAGCGCCCTGAACTGCCCGGACGAGAAGGGGCTTTTGAAGGGCCTGAAGTCCGCCGCAGGCTATCTGCGCCATGAGCTGGGCAGCCGCATCGATCTGCGCTATACCCCGGAGCTGCAATTCTTTGTGGACGACTCCATCGCCTATGGCGCACACATTCTGGATATGCTGAACCATGTCAAGCCCGCCGATCCCCGGAACGCCGATATCGTGCTGCCGGAGGATCGGGAGGACTGAGGAGGTGTCTGTTATGACCACTGCGGAAGCCGCCGTCCGGCTGGCGGTTATGGATCAGGTGCTGATCCTCACCCATGTCCGCCCCGACGGCGACACCATCGGCTCCGCTGCCGCCCTGTGCTGCGGCTTGCGGGCGCTGGGCAAAACGGCGTATCTGCTGCCCAACCCGGAGCTGACGGCCACCTACGCCCCCTATGCCGCCCCCTATCTGGCGGAGGCGGATTTTGCACCGGCGTATGTGGTCTCCGTGGACATTGCGGCGCTGTCGCTGCTGCCGGAGAACGCCCGGCCCTATCAGGACCGCATTGCTCTGGCCATCGACCACCACCCCTCTCAGGAGTTTTTCGCCCGTGAGACGTGTCTGGAGGCGGACAGCGCCGCCTGCGGCGAGATCGTGTACGATATCCTCCGGCAGCTGACGCCCCTGACGCCGGAGATGGCTCTGCCGCTGTATGTGGCCATCTCCACGGACACCGGTTGCTTCGTCTACTCCAACACCACCCCCCGCAGCCACCGCATTGCCGCACAGCTGATGGACTGCGGCATCGACGTGGCCCCCGTCAACAAGGCACTGTTCCGCACCAAGAGCGCCGTGCGTCTGGCCATGGAGGCCCGGATGGTGGCGGGTATGGAGCGCTTCGACGCCGGGCGGGTGGTGGTGATGCAGATCCCCCTGTCCCTGCGGCAGGAGCTGCACGCCACCGACGCCGATATTGAGGAGCTCAGCGCTCTGGCGGCGCAGGTGGAGGGGACCGACTGCGGTGTGACCCTGCGGGAGCTGCGCCCCGGCACGGTGAAGCTGTCCCTGCGGACCGGCCCCCGTGTCAACGCCACGGAGGTCTGCCGCCTGTTGGGCGGCGGAGGTCATGCCGCAGCGGCGGGAGCCACCGTCAGCGGCACCATGGCTCAGGCGAAGTCCGCCGTGCTGGCGGCCATCGCTCAGGTCATCGGCCCGCTGGCCCCCTGAAAAGGAGCGACTATGGCCAACGGGATCATCATCATCGACAAGCCCGCCGATTGGACCAGCATGGACGTCTGTGCCAAGCTGCGGGGAATACTGAAAACCAAAAAGGTGGGCCACGCCGGGACACTGGATCCCATGGCCACCGGCGTGCTGCCGGTGTTTGTGGGACAGGCTACCCGTGGCGTCAGCTTCGCCGAATCCGGGGACAAGGAGTATCTGGCCGTCCTGCGGCTGGGCCTTGTCACCAACACGCAGGACACCTCCGGGCAGGTGCTGCACCGGACGGAGGAACTGCCGGACCGGGCGGCGCTGGAGGCGGCGCTGCCACGGTTCACCGGAGAAATTTCCCAGCTGCCGCCTATGTACTCCGCCATCAAGATCGGCGGCAAGAAGCTCTATGAGCTGGCCCGGCAGGGGAAGGAGGTGGAGCGCCGTCCCCGGCCCGTCACCATCCACGCCCTGGAGCTGGTGGAGCAGACGGCCTCCGGCGACTACGTCCTGCGGGTGCGGTGCTCCAAGGGTACCTATGTCCGCACCCTGTGCCACGACATCGGGCAGGCACTGGGCTGCGGCGGTTGTATGGCTGCCCTGCGGCGCACCATGGCGGCGGGCTTCACCCTGTCCGACGCCGTGACGCTGGAGCAGGTGCAGATGGAGGGTGAGGCCCTGCTGCGGCCGGTGGACTCCCTGTTCCGGGATCGTCCGGCCTATGTGCTGCCCACCCCACGGGCTGTGGCCCGCTGCCGCAACGGCAATCCCGTCTCCGTGACGGAGCCGCTGCCGGAGGGGGAGTACCGGGTCTACGACCCGGAGGGCGATTTTCTGTGCCTGAGCCGTCTGGAGGGCGGCGTGCTGACCTCCATCAAAAACTTTTTCGGAGCGTGAATGAATTTGGAACGTACTGTCATCGCCCTGGGCTTTTTCGACGGCGTCCACCGGGGCCACGGAGCCCTGCTGCAAAAAACGGTGCAGCGGGCCGGGGAGCTGGGGGCGATCCCCGCCGTCTTTACCTTTGACCGTCCCCCGAAGGAGGTGGTCACCGGACGCCCCATGCCCCTCATCAACTCCCCGGAGGATCGGGCTGATCTGGCCCGGCGCATCTATGGCATTCAGCAGGTGATCCTGGCCCCCTTTGACGAGGCCATGATGACCATGCCGTGGCAGGATTTTATCACGGAGCTGCTGGTAAAGCGCCACGGGGCCGTGCATCTGGTGGCGGGCCACGACTACCACTTCGGCTACAAGAATCAGGGCGATCCCCGGCTTTTGCAGGAGAAGTGCCGGGAGCTGGGGATAGGCTGCGACATCATCCCCAAGGTGGAGCTGGAGGGCGTTACCGTCAGCTCTACCTACATCCGCACGCTGGTGGAGGCCGGGGACGTGGAGCGGGCGGCGCTGTTCCTGGGCCATCGTCACTGCCTGACCCAGACCGTGGTCCACGGCCACCGGCTGGGCCGCACGCTGGGCATCCCCACGGTGAACCTCACCTTTCCGCCCCATGTGCTGGCGCCCCGCCGGGGCGTATACATCACACGGGTCTATCTGCCGGACGGCACGTCGCTGGCGGGGGTCACCAACGTAGGCACCCGCCCCACCGTCTCTGAAGGCACTGCTGTGTCCGTGGAGACCTTCCTGTTGGATTTTGACGGCGATCTCTACGGGAAGCGCATCCGGGTGGAGTTCTGCCAACGCCTGCGGGACGAGCAGAAATTTGATTCGCTGGAGGCGCTGAAGGCGCAGATCCGGGAGAATATCCGCCAGACCCGTGACTATTTTGCCGCCGAGAGTACCCGTGGGTGAGGAGAAGGGCTTACATATTTGCAAACGAGAAGGGAAGTCCTGCGGGGCTTCCCTTCTTTTTGGCGGTGGGGGTGTTTTTTCAAATGTTTGATTGCCTCCGGCGGGTAACTTTTCCCATGAGCTGGAAAAGCGGGCAAAAGAGCCTGCAAGAAAACCATAGCGTACAGCACCGGGGTGTGCTATAATGGCCCCAAACGGATCAAAAGGAGGACACCGCCATGCAGCATGAGATCACCGCCAGCGCACCGCTTCTGGACGAAAAGGGCAATCTCCGGGAGCCGGGCTACGCCAAGCGCCTGCTGCCCATCTATCGCCGGGCGGACATCAAGGCTCCGGCCGCCCGCATCAAGGAGTGGGACTACTACCTCGTGGCCAATGACCACTTTGCCGTGGCGCTGACCATTGCCGACAACGGCTACATGGGGCTGGACTCCGTCACCTTTCTGCAATTTGATGAGGGGTGGCAGATGACCCGCAGCCCCATGCGGGCCTTTCCCATGGGCCGGACGGGCCTGCCGGAGACCTCCGCCGCCGGAGACACCGCCAGCAGCGGCAAGCGCCATGCGCTGGTGTTCCGCCATGTCCCCGGCGGCCGGGAGCTGACCTTCCGCATGGAGGACTTCCTGAACCGGGACACCATCGAGGGCCACCTGCTGCTGACGCAGGAGCCGGAGGAGTCCATGGTCATCTGCACGCCCTTTGACAAGCCCGGCCACTTCTACTACAACCAGAAGATCAACTGTATGCGGGCTGCCGGGACGGTGCGTATCGGGGGGCAGACATACACCTTTGACCCCGCCGACTCCTTCGGCGTGCTGGACTGGGGCCGGGGCGTGTGGACATATCACAACACATGGTACTGGGGCAGCGCCTCCGGGCAGGTGGATGGCGTCCCCTTCGGATGGAACATCGGCTATGGCTTCGGGGATACTTCTGCCGCCAGCGAGAATATGCTGTTCTACGATGGCAAGGCTCACAAGCTGGGGCAGGTGACCTTCCACATTCCCATGGCGGGGAAGCGGGAGGACTATCTGGCTCCGTGGCGCTTTACCTCCGACGACGGACGGTTCGAGATGGACTTTGCACCCATTCTGGATCGGGCTGCCTGCACGGATGTGAAACTCATCAAATCCGACCAGCATCAGGTGTTCGGGCGCTTCACCGGCACGGCCCTGCTGGACGACGGCACGCCTGTCCGGGTGAAGGACTTTCTGGGCTTTGCCGAAAAGGTGGAGAACAAGTGGTAAACGCCAGAAAGGAGCGCCCCGGCCAATGGCCGGGGCGCTTCCGATTTTTGCGATATAAGCTTTTTCGGCGGTTACAGGCTCTCTGCGATGTGCCGGGCTACATACACGCCGCTGGCGCTGGCGTGGGAGAGAGAGTGGGTGACACCGCTGCCGTCGCCGATGACGAACAGGCCCTTGTGGGGCGTTTCCAGATTCTCGTCCAGCTGGACCTCCATATTGTAGAACTTCACCTCCACGCCGTAGAGCAGGGTGTCATCATTGGCGGTGCCGGGGGCGATCTTATCCAGCGCATAGATCATCTCGATGATACCGTCCAGAATGCGCTTGGGCATCACCAGACTCAGGTCGCCGGGGGTGGCGGCCAGCGTGGGGGTGACGAAGCTCTCCTCCACCCGCTTGGGCGTGGAGCGCTGGCCACGGATCAGGTCACCGAACCGCTGGACGATGACGCCGCCGCCCAGCATATTGGACAGCCGTGCGATGCTTTCACCGTAGCCGTTGGAGTCCTTGAAGGGTTCGGAGAAGTGCTTGGCCACCAGCAGGGCGAAGTTGGTGTTCTCCGTATGGAGGGCGGGGTCCTCGTAGCTGTGGCCGTTGACGGTGACGATACCGTTGGTGTTCTCATTGACCACCACACCCTTGGGATTCATGCAGAAGGTGCGTACCCGATCCTGAAACTTCTCTGTCCGATAGACGATCTTGCTCTCGTACAGCTCGTCGGTGAGGTGGGCGAACACCTCATAGGGCAGCTCCACCCGCACACCGATATCCACACGGTTGGAGCTGGTGGGGATCTTCAGCGCCGTGCAGACCTCCTCCATCCACTTGCTGCCGCTGCGGCCCACGGAGATGACACAGGTGCGGCCCTCATAGCGCTCCTTGTCGGTGGTGACGGCGTAGCCGTCCGCCAGCTTCTCCACGGAGCGAACGGGGGTATCGAAGAAAATATCCATCCGGTCCTTCAGACCGGCATAGAGGTGCTCCAGCACCACATAGTTGATGTCCGTTCCCAGATGCCGCACGGAGGCGTCCAGCAGGTGCAGGTCGTTCTCCAGACACAGCTTCTTGATGCGGGTGTTGCCGGTGGAGTAGAGCTTGGTGCCCTCCCCGCCGTTTTCCATGTTGATCTGATCCACATACTCCATCAGCTCCAGCGCCTTCTTCTTGCCGATGTGCTCGTGGAGGGTGCCGCCGAACTGATTGGTGATGTTATACTTTCCGTCGGAGAAGGCGCCGGCACCGCCGAAGCCGTTCATAATGGCGCAGGTGGGGCAGTGAACGCAGCTTTTGACCTTCACGCCGTCAATGGGACAGCGGCGGCGCTCCAGCGTGTGGCCGGATTCAAACAGCGCCAGCTTCAGATCCGGGCGCTTGTTCAGCAGCTCCCAGGCGGTATAGATGCCGCCGGGGCCGCCGCCGATGATAAGAACGTCATATGTCATAAGAGATTCCTCCTGTTCTGAAAATCAACACAAGTACTTTTATTATGCCACAAATTCCGCCGGAGAGCAAATAAGAATCCCTTCTGCCAGCTGCCGCTGCTGCTCATGACGGCAAGCGGTTCTTTTCAGCTGGGATGGAAATTTTCCTTTTCAACGTCGCCGGCCTGTGATAAGATGAAGAAAACAACAGCAGCAACAGGAGGACAAGTCTAATGAGCTATGCAGACGAACGCTTTATCCAGAACTGCCGGGATATTTTGACCAACGGCGTATGGGACACGGAGCTGGAGGTGCGCCCCCATTGGGAGGACGGCACCCCGGCGCATACGGTGAAAAAATTCGGCATCATCAACCGCTACGACCTGCGGGAGGAGTTCCCCATTCTCACCTTGCGCCGCACCTATTTCAAGACCTGCATCGACGAGCTGCTGTGGATCTGGCAGCAGAAGTCTAACAACATCCACGATCTCCGGGGCCACATCTGGGACAGCTGGGCCGACGGTACCGGCTCCATCGGCAAGGCCTACGGCTATCAGCTGGCGGTGAAGCACCAGTATCCGGAGGGGGAATTCGATCAGGTGGACCGGGTGCTGTATGACCTGAAGCACAACCCCGCCAGCCGCCGCATCATGACCAATATCTACAACTTTCAGGATCTGCATGAGATGGCCCTGTACCCCTGCGCCTATTCCATGACCTTCAACGTGTCCGGTCATACCCTGAACGCTATACTGAACCAGCGCAGCCAGGATATGCTGGCCGCCAACAACTGGAACGTGGTGCAGTACGCCGTACTGGTCCACATGATGGCGCAGGTGTCGGGACTGGAGGCCGGAGAGCTGGTCCATGTCATCGCCGACGCCCATATCTACGACCGCCATGTGCCTATCGTGGAGCGGATGCTGGAGAAGGAGCCCCGTCCTGCGCCCAGATTTGTCATGGATCCCTCTGTCACGGATTTCTACCGCTTTACACGGGACAGCTTCTCGCTGGAGGGCTACGAGCCCCACCCCTTCGAGGACAAGATCCCCGTGGCCATTTAAGGAGACAGCCATGGATGCCATCGTAGCCGTGGATGCCCGCTGGGGCATCGGGCGGGACGGCGGTCTGCTGTTCCGCATCAGCGCCGACCTACGGCGCTTCAAAGCCCTGACCATGGGCCATACGGTGGTCATGGGCCGCCGGACCCTCCAGTCTCTGCCGGGGGGGCGTGGCCTGCCGGGCCGCCGGAATCTGGTGCTGTCCCGGCAGGGGGACCTTGCCCCGGAGGGAGCGGAGGTGTTCCACGAGGTGCAGCCGATGCTGGACGCCGCCGGGGAGGATGCCTTTGTCATCGGCGGAGCGCAGGTGTATCGTCTGCTGCTGCCCGCTTGCCGGCGGCTGTACGTGACCCAGATCGACGCCGATGGTGGGGCGGACGTGTTCTTCCCGGAGCCTGCGCCGGAGCTGTGGCGCATCACGGAGCAGTCCCCGTGGCAGGAGGAGCAGGGTCTGCGGTATCGCTATTTGACCTATGAGCGAAAGGATGGGACGGATGGAATATAAGCGTTTTGGCAGCCGCATGGTGCTGCGGATCGATCGGGGCGAGGAGGTGCTGACCCAGCTGCGCCGTGCGGCGGAGCAGGAGGACATCCGGTTGGCGGCCGTCAGCGGGCTGGGCGCCGTGGGGGACTTCACAGTGGGGGTGTTCCACACGGCGGAGAGGCAGTACCATGCCCACCGCTTTCAGGGGGACTTCGAGATCGTCTCGCTGGTGGGGACCATCACCACCAAGGACGGGGAGTTTTATGCCCACCTCCACATGAGCGCCGGGGACACGGAGGGTCGTGTGCTGGGCGGACACCTGAACGAGGCGGTCATCAGCGCCACCTGTGAGCTGGTGCTGGAGATCATGGACGGCACGGTGGAGCGCCGGTTCGATCCGGAGACGGGGCTGAATCTGATGGAATTTTAAGACGCCTGCGGGAGCTTCTGCCTGTATCCGATGAAAGGAGAGGCCCGGCCAAAATGGCCGGGCCTCTCCTTTCAGGTGTTTTTCTCATGGAAATGGTCGTATACCGCACGGGCGGCGGCCTTGGGCAGCAACGCCTCCAGCTGCACAAGCTCCGCCTCCGAGATGGCCTTGACGCTCTTGAAGTGCTTCAGCAGCGCCTTTTTCCGCACGTCCCCTATGCCGGGGATGCCGTCCAGACGGGAGGTCATGGCGCTGCGGCTGTGCTTTTCGTGGTGATAGGTGATGGCGAACCGGTGGACCTCCTCCTGCACCCGTCCCACCAGCGCAAACAGCGGCGGGCTCTGCTGGATGCCCAGCTCCCGGCCCTCCGGCGTCACCAGCGCACGGGTGCGGTGGCGGTCGTCCTTCACCATGCCCAGAATGGGGACGTGGATGCCCATGGACTCCAGCTGCTGTTGTGTGGCCTGCGCTTGCAGATGACCGCCGTCCATCAGCAGCAGGTCCGGCAGAGGGGAGAAGTGCTCGTCCCCGTCCAGATACCGCTGCATCCGCCGCTGCAGCACCTCCTGTAAGGCCCGCAGATCGTCGGCGTGATCCAATGATTTGACCTGAAACCGGCGATAGTCCCGCTTCAGAGGCTTGCCGTCCGCAAAGACCACCATGGAGGCCACCATGTCCTGCCCCGCCGTGTGGGAGATATCGTAGGACTCCATCCGCCGGGGAAGCACCGGCAGACTCGCCAGCTGCTGGAGCTGCTCCAGCGTCTTGTTGACCCGCTCGGCGTCGGAGGTGATGCGCTCCACCTCCTCACGGGCGTTGCGCCCGGCCATCCGCAGCAGCTCTGCCCGCTCGCCCCGCTGGGGGACCCGCAGGGTCACCCGGTGGCCTGCCCGGCTCGTCAGCAGGGCGGCGAGGGTCTCCATGTCCTCCACCGGCTCCGGCAGCAGGATCTCCGACGGCAGTGCGCCACGCTCCAGATAGTACTGCTGCAGCACCGCCGCCAGCACCGCCGGCAGGGCCTCATCGGCGGCGGTGGGGAATACCTCCACCTCCCGGCCCAGCAGATTGCCGTCCTCGATGTGCAGCACGGAGCAGCCGGAGCGCACCTGTCCCACGTACACGCCCCACACGTCCGTGTCGGCGCAGACCCCGGCGATGACCTGCTGCTGCTTACCCAGCACGGAGATGGCCCGGATGCGATCCCGCAGAGCGGCGGCCTTTTCAAAGTTCAGTTCCTCCGCCGCCTCCTCCATCTCCACTTGCAGCTCCGCCGTCAGCTGGCGGTAGTGGCCGGAGAAAATGCGCTCCGCCTGCCGGATGCGGCGGCGGTACTCCGTCTGATCCGGCCCGCCCGGCAGACAGAAGCCGTCGCACCGGCCGATGTGGTGGTTCAGGCAGGGGCGCTCCTTGCCGATGTCCCGTGGGAACTGCCGGGAGCAGGTGGGGAGCTTCAGCGCCCCGCACACCGCCTCGATGGCAAGGCGTGTCTCCCGGCGGCCGCCGAAGGGGCCGAAGTACCGGGCGCCGTCCTCCTCCGCCTTTCCCGCCAGAGTGAACCGGGGGTAGGAGGCCCCGGTGTCCAGCCGGATGAAGGGATATCCCTTGTCGTCCTTGAGCAGGATGTTGTACCGGGGCTGGTGGCGCTTGATGAGGGAGTTTTCCAGAATCAGCGCCTCGAACTCCGACGAGACGAAAATGGTGTCGAAGTGGTCCACCTGCGACACCATGGCTCTGGTTTTCTCATTGTGGGAGGCGGTGTCCTGAAAGTACTGGCTTACCCGGTTTTTCAGCTTCTTGGCCTTGCCTACATAGATGACCTTGCCGGTTTTGTCCATCATCAGATAGACCCCCGGCAGCAGGGGCAGGTCGTTGGCTTTTTCCCTCAGCTCCTCCTTGGTCATGGCGCACCTCCTGACTGGCGTATTTCTTCCAGTATAGCACAAATTTTTTCAGGAAGGAAGTTGCATTTTCCGACAGATGCTGTATAATCATTCCATCGATTTGCAGAATGGGGGATATCCCGTGAAAAAACAAGCTATGACCCTGCTGCTGGCGGCGGTGCTGGTGCTTTCCGGCTGCGGCAGACAGCAGCTGCCGGAGGAGATCCCGGCGGATATGGGCCTTGCCGCCGTGGCAGCTATAGAGAGTCATACCCCGACGGCACTGGAGCTGACGGAGACGCAGGCACCCCCGGAGGAACCGGTGGAAGAGCCGGAGGAACCGGAGGAGCCGGACTGGTCCGCCGGAAGCAGCGACTACCCGTGGGTGCGCTCCGGCTACGCCTACTATATCCGGGTCAACCGCAGCGCCAACGTGGTCACGGTTTATACCGCCGGGGACGACGGACGATACTCCGTCCCCTACCGGGCCATGGTGTGCTCCTCCGGCGGCTCCGGGACGCCGCTGGGGGACTTCTCGCTGGACGGCTGGTATCGCTGGGAGTGGCTGGGGCTGGTGGGCGGTGTGTCCGGCCAGTACTGCACGCAGATCTACGGCGACTACCTGTTCCACTCCGTCCCCTATACGGAGCGGTACAACAAGGGCTCCCTCCAGCCGGGGGAGTTCGACAAGCTGGGAACCAGCTGCTCCCACGGCTGTATCCGCCTGCAGGTGGCGGACGCCAAGTGGATCTATGACAACAAGTACGATATCGCCGGAGTGACCATCTACGACAGCGACGACCCCGGCCCGTTGGGAAAGCCCTCCGCCCCCTCCATCGGTGGCAGCGCCTATCCCGGCTGGGACCCCACGGATCCCGACAGCGACAATCCATGGAACAAGCCGACGGATGTGGCACCCGAACCGAAACCCGAACCGGAGCCTGAGCCGGAACCCGAACCGGAGCCGGGGGAGGAGCCTGGCACGGGAAGCGACACACAGCCCGACCCGTCACCCGGCGGCGGGAATGTTGGCGGAGAATGAGAAAGGACCGACTATGAGGATCGTAATTAAAGTGGGAACATCTACGCTGGCGCATCCCACAGGGCGGCTGAATATCCAGCGCATCGAGCTTTTATGCAAGGTTATGAGCGACCTGAAGAATGCAGGACATCAGATCATTCTGGTGTCCTCCGGAGCCATTGCTATGGGCTTCGGCAAGCTGAACCTGCCGGAGCGGCCCAAGGACGTTCCCACCAAGCAGGCCTCCGCCGCCGTGGGCCAGTGCGAGCTGATGTATACCTACGACAAGCTGTTTACCGAGTATAACCACACGGTGGCCCAGCTGCTCATCACCCGGCCAGATATCACCGGGGGCGGACAGCGGCGGGAGAATTTCCACGTGACGCTGGAGCGGCTGCTGGAGCTGGGAGCGCTGCCCATCATCAACGAAAACGACACCATCTCCACCGAGGAGATCAGCATCGGGGACAACGACACCCTGTCCGCCATGGTGGCGGCCAGCATCCGGGCGGATCTGCTGATCCTGCTGTCGGACATCGATGGTCTGTATGACAGCGACCCCCATGAAAACCCCGATGCCCGGCTTATCCCGGTGGTGGAGCGGCTGGATGACCACATCCGGGCGCTGGCGGGCGGCAGCGGCTCCAGTCTGGGGACCGGCGGCATGGTGACAAAGCTGCAGGCAGCTCAGATCGCCACGGAGGCGGGCTGCGAGATGGTTATCGCCAACGGCCACCATCCGGCGGCGCTGTATGACATTGCGGCGGGTCAGCCGGTAGGCACCCGCTTTCTGGCAGGGAGGAAAGACCTATGACCACATTGGATATCCTGAAAAAGACACGGGCGGCGTGGCCCAGCATCCGCAACCGGGACGCAGAGGGAAAGAACGCTCTGCTGCGGGCCATGGCGGACAGTCTTATGGCCTGCGCCCCCGCCATTCTGGCGGAGAACTGCCGGGACATGGAGGAGGCACGGGGGACCATCAGCGATGTGATGCTGGATCGGCTGTATCTGGATGAAAAGCGACTGGCGGGTATGGCAGAGGGCATCCGGGCCCTGACGGCCCTGCCGGATCACACGGGCCGCATCCTGTCTCAGATCACCCGGCCCAACGGCATGACCATCTGCAAGCAGCAGGTGCCGATGGGCCTTATCGCCATTATCTATGAGAGCCGTCCCAACGTCACCTCCGATGCGGCGGCGCTGGCGGTGAAGAGCGGAAACGTCTGTGTTCTTCGCAGCGGCCGGGAGGCCTACCGCACCGCCAAGGCCATCGTGCAGGCTCTGAAGCAGGGAATTGCCGCCGCCGGAGGGGATGCGGAGATCATCAACATCGTGGACGACACCAGCCACCAGAGCGCCGCCGATCTGATGCGGGCCAACGGGCTGGTGGATCTGCTGATCCCCCGTGGCGGGGCGGGTCTGATCCGCCGCTGTGTGGAGAACGCCACCGTTCCCTGTATCCAGACCGGTACCGGTATCTGCCATGTGTATGTGGATCAGTACGCCGATCTGCAAAAGGCACTGGACATCATCGTCAACGCCAAGACCAGCCGCCCCTCCGTGTGCAACGCCGAGGAGGTGTGTCTGGTGCATCAGGCGGTGGCGGAGGAGTTCCTGCCCATGCTGAAGCAGGCGCTGGTGGATGACCGGCAGACCGCCGGGGCCGTGCCGGTGGAGCTGCGGCTGGATCAGCGTGCGGCGGCCATCATCCCCGGCACCCCGGCATCGGAGACGGACTTCGACACGGAGTTTTTGGACTACATTCTGGCGGTGGGGGTGGTGGACAGCGCAGATGAGGCCGTAGCCCATGTGCTGCGCCACTCCACCGGTCACAGTGACGCCATCATCACGGAGAACGCCGAGAACGCACAGAAATTTGTGGACGGCACCGACAGCGCCGCCGTGTACGTTAATGTCTCCACCCGCTTCACCGACGGTGGGGAGTTCGGCCTTGGCTGCGAAATGGGTATCTCCACCCAGAAGCTCCACGCCCGTGGGCCTATGGGGCTGGACGAGCTGTGTACCTATAAGTACATCATCCGTGGCAACGGCCAGACCCGGTAAAAAACGCATAAACGCATAGAAGAAGCCCCACCTGCCTGATGCGGGTGGGGCTTCTCCATGTGAAAAAGCGGGTCGGCAGTATCATTCCGGCCACTGGGGGCAGGTGCGGCGGATGTAGGGCAGTACCTCCTCCTCCGGCAGGTCCAGAGCGGCGGCCAGTTCACCGTAGAGGGCGTCCTCCGCCCGGCGCAGGTAGCGCTCGTCCATCTGGCTGACCTTGCGCCCGGTCCGCAGGGCGTGCTTGCGGCGGCGGACGGCGGAGCGGATCAGGCCCGCCATGCGGCGGCAGTCGTAGGAGGTGACGATCTGCTGATAGAACTCCTTCAGCAGTCGCATACTGCGGCTCTCCGGCTCCTCCGGCGGCAGCTGGGGCAGCTGGGCGATGAAGTCCTCCGCCTCCTGCCGGCTGAGGATGGGGCGCATCAGCACCTTGGTATCCACCGGGGTCAGCACCGTGCCGCTGCGGGTCAGAGGCGTCAGCGTATAGTAAAGCTTGGTTTTGTCCGTTCCGGACAGGGAGGAGGGTCCCACCGCCGCTATGCGGCACACCCCTTCTCCTCCATAAATGACCAGTTGGCCTTCCGTAAACATCCCATTCAACTCTTTTCTCGTATACATTTTTATCCATTTCATTATAACACATTTTTAATAAAATGTAAGAAAAACTTTTTATCTCTCACAGATTTTCCGTGAGACACGGACTCTTGTCAATGAGACGGATATGGGGTATAATCAAGAAAAATTCTTCCGGGAGGTGCCAGTCATGGATAATGCACTGAATGAAAAGCTGGATCTGTCGGCCCTGCATCTGGGGATCATCTCCGTGGGTGCGCTGCTGGGAGCAGTGGTGACGCTGGTGGTCTGCATCTTGGCGGTGCGGATCATCACGGTGCTGCTGCGCCGGGTGCTGGGCAAGACCACGCTGGAGCAGCGGGTCAGCAAATACATCGTCAGCACCGTGCGGTTCGTGCTGTGGGTGGTGACGGTGCTGATCGTGGCTCAGCAGCTGGGCATCCCCGTGACATCACTGGTGGCACTGTTCTCGGTGGTATCACTGGCGGTGTCGCTGGCGGTACAGAATGTGCTGGCCAACGTGGCGGGCGGGCTGGTGCTGCTGGTGACCAAGCCCTTTACCGTGGGGGATTACATCGATACCCCCAGCGGGGAGGGAACGGTGCGGGAGATGAGCCTGACCTATACCTTTCTGGAGACCATGGAGGGCCAGCGGCTGGCAGTTCCCAACAGCACCCTGTCCTCCGGGAAGATCATCAACTACTCCACGCTGGCCACCCGGCGGCTCCAGCACAAGATCACGGCCTCCTACGACGATGCCGCGGCGGACGTGCGAAGGGCCTGCCTGACGGCGGTGGGGCGGACGGCCAATGTGCTGGCTGATCCTGCACCGGTGGTGTACGTCAGCAGCTACGGCGAGAGCAGCATAGAGTACATTGTGCGGTGCTGGACGAAAACAGAGGACTACTGGCCGGCGCACTATCAGCTGCTGGAGGAGATACGCACCGCCTTTAACGAGGCGGGAGTGGAGATGTGCTACAATCACCTGAACGTACACATCATCGAGAAGAAGGAGGAGACGGAATGAACATCGGATTGCTGGGCTTCGGCGTGGTAGGTGGCGGCGTGTGGGAGCTGGCGCAGGAAAACCGGGCCTTGAATGTGAAGAAGGTGCTGGTGCGCCGGGAGGCGCCGCCGCTGGGCAAGGCGGCGGTGCAGGACGTGGAGGCCATCCTCCGGGACACAGATATCGACACGGTGGTGGAGGTGCTGGGGGGGTTGCACCCGGCCTATGAGTGGATCTGCCGGGCGCTGGCGGCGGGGAAGGACGTGGTGACGGCCAATAAGGCGGTCATCAGTGCCTACTACCGGGAGCTGACGGCGCTGGCCCATGAAAACGGTGCGGCCCTGCGCTGCACGGCGGCGGTGGGCGGCGGTATCCCATGGCTGGTGAATCTGCAGCGCTGCCGCCGGGTGGACACCGTGACGGAGGTGGGGGGCATCATGAACGGCACCACCAACTTCATCATGGATGCCATGGCCCGGCAGGGGGCGGATTTTCCCACTGTGCTGCAGCGGGCGCAGGAGTTGGGCTATGCCGAGGCAGATCCCAGCGCTGACATTGACGGCGACGACATCCGCCGAAAGCTGACCATCTCCGCCAACATCGCCTTTGATGCGCTGCTGCGGGAGGAGGACATCCCGGCCTTCGGCATCCGCACCGTCACCGGGGCGGATGTGGCGGACTTCCGGGCTCATGGCTTCACCTGCAAGCTGCTGGCCTGCGCCCTGCGGACGGAGACGGGCGTGGCCGCCTATGTGGAGCCTGCGCTGGTGGCGGAGGGCGAGCCGGAGGCGGCGGTGCCGGGGAACTATAACCTCATCTCCTGCACCGGGGAGCTGCTGGGCCGCCAGAGCTACTTCGGGCAGGGCGCCGGACGCTATCCCACGGCGGCCAACGTGGTGCAGGACTGTCTGGATCTGTTGGCCGGGGAGGATGGCTTCTACACGGAGACGGCCCGGCCCATGGCAGTGGAGGCCGATGCCGTGGCACATCCCTACTATGTTCGCACCCGGACAGCAGACCCGTGGCTGGAGAGCGTCACGGCGGACCGGTGGGATAGCGGCGTCATCACCGGGGCCGTGCCGGTGGGGCAGATGCTGCGCTGGGCGGCGGCCCAGCGGCAGCGGGATCCCGGATGCTTTGTGGCGGGCATCCGGTGACGGTTTTTCGATGTTTACGGAAAACTTCATAGCCTGTTCAAATAAACGTAAAGCGTCTGTGGTATAGTAAGAGCATCCCAATACACGGAGAATCATTCTGACATGGAGAAAAGGCATTTTACGAAAAACCAGAAAAAGCTCATCGGCGGGGTGGCGATCGTCATATTTGTGGTGTTCAGCGCTGCTATCTGCTGGTTCGTGGGCAAGCCCATGGTGAAGTTTGTATCCGAACCGGAGAAGTTCCGAATGTGGGTGGACAGCCACGGCCTGTGGAGTCAGGTGGCCTATGTGGGCATGACACTTTTGCAGGTACTGGTGGCTGTGATCCCCGGTGAACCGCTGGAAATCAGCGGCGGCTATGCCTTCGGTGCGGTGCAGGGCACGGTACTGTGTATGCTGGGGGCTTTTCTGGGCAGCGTGGCGGTATTCGCCTTCGTGCGCCGGTTTGGCCGGGAGCTGGTGGAGGTTTTCTTTCCTAAGGAGAAGATCGAGTCCCTGCGTTTTTTGCAGAGCTCCCCTAAGCGGGATCTGCTGTTCTGGATCGTATTCGTTGTGCCGGGGACGCCCAAGGATCTGCTGTGCTACTTTGCGGGACTGACCGATCTGTCCTGGGGCAAGTGGCTGCTGATCTGTTCGTTGGGGCGTGTCCCCTCCATCATTACCTCCACCGTGGGCGGAAACGCTCTGGGTGGAAAAAACTACCTTTTTGCCATTCTGGTGTTTGCCGGAACGCTGGCAGTCAGCGCCATAGGGCTGCTGATCTACCGAGGCCTATGCCGTAGGCACGAGAAGAAGCAAAACGGCAAAACGTAAAAAAGCATCCCCTGACCTGCTGGTCAGGGGATGCTTTTTTACTTAGTGTCCTTTTTCCGGGCCAGCTCCGCCAGCTCCGGGAATTTCTTGGTGATGTAGCTGTAGCTGCCCCGGCCATGGGGGACCAGACAGCCGCTGCAATCCTTGATGCCGTCGCCCACATAGGCGAAGTTGCCGCCGCACTTGTCGCCCAGCGCATAGAGGGGACAGTAGCAGAACAGACAGTTGAAGTCCTCCGGCTTGGCTGTTTTGTGACAGGGGAAAAATTCGCACTGAGTGTGCTGGAAGAAAGAGTACCGGCACTCCTCCGGCTTGGTGGAAAGGGGCTTATCCATGGGGTGACCTCCGTTTCATGTGATCTGCAGATTTCATGGCGCACCATATAATATCATCATACCAGCTTCCGCAGGGAACGTCAAGTGCAGTTGACATAATGTGAAGCTGAGAGCTGCACCGTTTCCCCGGAGGCTGCCCCATATGCGACCAGAGCGCGGCGGTACCCCCGCAGCGCTCCGATAGCTTTCACGCCGAATAGATTTTATTGAACCGCCTGATTGAGCGGAATGGAGACAGGCTGATGATGGCCCGCAAAGCCGCCTGTTCAGCGGCAGCCGTGATCCCGGAAATAGGGGATCTTGGGCAGCTGCCACAGCAGGAGCATCCCCAGCCCATAGCAGGCGATGGCCTCTCCGGCGCCTACGGTCAGGCCGTTGATGGCCCATGTGGCGGGGAAGGCGGCGGTGAGGCCCGTCTCCTCATAGGCGATGACAGCCCCCACCAGCAGAGTGTTCAGCACCACCGGCGGCAGAGGGGCCAGCCACTTTTTCCGGCATCGGGCCGTCAGCAGGGCGGCGATGAGGGTGGCCAGAGATCCCACGATCAGGTCCAGCAGACCATAGGGACTCAATATATTGGTGATGAGGCATCCGGCGAACAGGCCCCAGACCGTCTCCGGAAAGAAAAAGGGGAGTACGCACAGCGCCTCAGAAAAGCGGCATTGCACGACTCCGAAGGTCAGGCTGAACACGGAGCTGAAAAGACTCAGTACGGCGTAGGCGGCGCCCACGGCGGCGGCCCGTGTCAGGTGTTGGGTTTGTAGCTTCTGCATGTTTGGTATCCTCCCATTTTTTGTTTAGAGAACGGCGTGAACCGAACGAACGCCGCCAGCGGCGGCGCTTGGACAGGGAGGGCCCCTGTCGCAGGGAGTATACCACATCCGGCGGCAAAAGGGAAGAACTTTTTCCGGTTTGGTCTGTGGGAGAGGGATTTTCTGCGTAAAAAGGGAGGGACAAGGGCGACTCCTCATAAGGACATCTTGAAAACACCAGATTAAACCGATTGAGAGAATCTCTTGGTGTCGACCAAACGGGAATAGCCATCAACCATTTCATCGTGGTTGGTGGCTATTCCTGTTTAAAGGTATATTCATGTTGAAATCCGAACCGGAATCTTTGTAAAATTCCCTACCGCTCTTTAACCAGAAACAATGGGTAACCGCATGCCTAACCGGGAGAGCAGTTCGTTGGTAATCGTCCCACAGCATGCAGCCAGTTCCTCTGCCCGAATCACCTGACCGCCATCCCGGCCGATAATAGTCACTGTATCGTCAGGAGCGACCTCCGAAAGATCGCTGACGTCCACCAGCAACTGGTCCATGCACATCCGCCCCACCATAGGACAACGCCGGCCCTGAATCAGCACCTGGCCGCCCCGCTGAGGCAGATCCCGGGGCAGACCGTCCGCGTAGCCGATGGTGACCACCGCCAGTTTGGTTTCTTGCTCTGCCTGAAAGACCCGCCCGTACCCGGCGCTCTCTCCGGCTTGCACAGTGCGGATACTGGCCACTCTGGCCCGGAGAGACAGAACCGGCCGCAGGTCAAGACTTCGCTGAACAGGCGCATCATCGCTTCGAACTCCATAGAGTGCGATTCCAGCCCGGACATAGTCACAGGGCTGAGCTGGGAGGTTCCAAAGTCCATAGCTGGACTGGATATGAACTTTGCCGGGATCATATCCGGCAGTTCGGAGCCAGGCCACCGTATCATAGAACAAGGTCAGCTGCTCCTGGGTGTAGGCAACATCTTCGGCTTCCAGGCTGTCCGAGACGTATAGATGAGAAAAGACACCGTCCACTACCAGGTTTGGAAGCCGGAATGCCTCCAGGATCTCCTTCCGGTTTTCCGCCAGGATGCCCAGCCGGTGCATCCCCGTGTCCAGGGCCAGATGGACATGGACACGCCGCCCTCTGGCTGCCAAGGCCCGCCCGTGGTCAATATCCGCCACCGTCTGGGTCAGATGCCATCGTGTCAAGAGCGGAGCTTCCTCCGGGGAGGTATAACCTAAGATCAAGATCGTCCCCCGGATGCCCGCCTTTCGCAGAGCAATCCCCTCGGCCAGGCAGGCCACGGCAAAGGCCCGGACGCCCGCTCGCTGTAAGGTGCGGGCGGGCACTGCCCCCGCCGTGACCGTAGGCCTCCGCCTTTACCACCGCCATCAGCTCTGTCCCCGGGGCCAATGTGTTCCGCAGCACCTGGGCGTTGTGCCCAAGGGCCGCCAGATCAACCTCCCGCCAGGCCCGAGCGGTGGGGCTGGGCTTCTTTTGAAGCCTCAGCAGGCAAGGGGCGGAGAGCAGCACACTGAGCGCCAGCACCACAATAAAATGGAGAACACTGTTTTCAATGAGCATTTCTCCCAGTCCCAGTAGCTTTGCCGCTCCCCGGACCAGTACGATGCAGAGGGGATGGAGCACATACATGGCTGTGGAAAATTCCCGGACTTTCCTGGACTCGCCCTTGTTTCCGCCCAGCAGCAGAGAAAAAAGGCATACTATGCACAGGGGGAGGGCGAGGTACATGCTGTCGTGGCGCTGGACATCCATGCGATGGAGCCACAGCCCCTCGGCGCTCATGGCTGCCAGAGAGAGGAAGAAGCCCGCCAGAGACAGCTTTTGGTTCCACCGCCTTCCGGCGGCCCCAAGCAGAAGGAACAGTGGCGCGAAGAACAGGCCATTGCGGGTATAGCCGCACAGTGTAAAAATGCCGTCGTAAAGGGTCCGAAGCAGCGGGATCTGGGAAACCAGTCCATAGTAACTGTCCCCGCCCAGACCGATGAGATAGAGTAGCGCCGCCACAGGCAGAGCCACCCGCAGGCCCAGCCGGCTGAGCCACCGGGCGATGACGATGCCCAGAATGGTCGCCGGGAAATACCACAGGTGGTAGAAGGTGCCGTCCACCAGCAGTTTCCGCAAAACATCCGCCGGACCGGTGAAGCTGCCGGCATAGAGATTCACTGGCAGATACAAAAGGATGCAGACGCCGTAGAGCAGGCAGAGCTTTTTCAGCTGCCGCCCCACACCAGCCCAGTGATTCCGGCTCAGAAAGTACCCAGTGGTCATCAGAAAGAATGGGACTGCCACCCGGGCCAGTACCCGGGTAAGCCAGAAATCAGCCATGGCAGACACATCCGCCAGGGGCGAGGTGTGGTTCATCACCACCAGCAGGACTGCCGCCAGACGAAAGAGGTCCAAAGTCGGGACGGTTTTCTTAGCCGTTCTCATGGGTATCCCCCCACCATGTCAGGATAAATCCCTCCACATTGTCGCCGGATATCTGGCAGCAGCCCTCCGGCACTTCCACCTCTGTGACGGCTCCGGCGGCGGGCACATAGAACACCTGGGCCATGCGGCCGTTTTCCAGAGCGACGCTCCGGGGACCCTGCCGCAAAAAGTCCCGGTACTCCTCCAGACACAGCCCGTTGGTTTCCATCAGCTGGGCGTGGGGCGCCCCCACATAGCGGAAGTGCCACGGCTCAGCCGAGATCCCGGTGACTTCCTCCTTGCCCCGCTGGTAGCGTTCGATAAAGCCGTACCGGGCCGCCAGACGCCTAAATCTTCCGCAGACGCCGTCATAGGGAAAGGCAGGCCGGATGAAGTCGATGTATCCGGCAGCCTTTCCCAGGTCGATGGCGAGGCCGGTCTGATGCTCACTGCATCCTGGAAGGGCCACATACTGGCGGGTAAATGTCTCCCCATGCTCCGCCATGGAGTCCCAGATCCGCTGCTGTTCCTGCTGGCTCCGCCAGCCGGACACCGGCACGATCTCCCGCTGTCCCCCCGCCTTTTGGATACAGGCAGACAGTAGCTGCCGTGCCCGGCTTTCAAGAAGAATGTCGGGGTGGTGCGGGTCCACCGAGGTCAGCGCAGATCGCTCTTTTTCATGCAGGGGATGCGCCCGGTTGACCAGGACCAGCGGCCCCTGAAAAATCTGCTCCCGGGGAATCGACACGGTTCTCATCCCGCCACCCCCAACTCGATCAGGCGGGTCACCAGCTCCCCAAAGGAAATGCCGATGCCCTGCATCATGCTGGGGTAGCGGCTGTGGGCGGTGAAGCCGGGGATGGTGTTGACCTCATTGAAGACGATCTCCCCATCCGGGGTGAGGAACAGATCCACCCGGGCGAATACCCGGCAGTCCAGGGCACGGTAAATGGTTTTTGCCGCTGCCTGGATCTCTGCCGCCTTCTCCGGCGGGATGCGGGCGGGACAGTGGATGGCGGAGGTCTTTAAGGTGTACTTCTCCTCATAGTTGAAAAAGCCCTCCGACAGCGCAATCTCGTCCACCAGACCCACGGTCAGTTCCTCGTTGCCCATGACCGCGCAGCCCACCTCAAAGCCGGGGATCGTCTCCTCCAGGATCACGGCGCTGTCGTGGCGGAATGCCTCCTCCATGGCGGCGGGCAGCTCTTCCGGCCCGGAGACTTTGGTGATACCGAAGGAGGAACCGGCCCGGACCGGCTTGACAAACACCGGGTATCCCAGTTCCTCCGCTGCCTGGGCGATCCGGCTGAAATCATCGCTGGAATGAAAGACGTGGCTCCGGGGGACCCGGATGCCGGCCAGGGCCGCCAGCTGGTGGGCCCGGTCCTTGTCCATGCACAAGGCGCTGGACAATGTCCCGCAGCCGATGACCGGGACCCCGGCCAGTTCAAAGAGTCCCTGTACCGTACCGTCCTCGCCGTTCTTGCCGTGGAGGACTGGGAATACCGCGTCAAAGAGGAGACGGCGGCCGGAGCCGTCCAGCAGTAGTAAAGCGTGGGCCTCCCGTTCCACCAGCGGGGTGCAGGGGATACAGTCTGCCGCCTGCTGCCAAGTACCGTCCTCCAGCCGGGAGAGGTCGCCGGTATAGCAGAGCCACTGCCCCTCCCGTGTGATGCCCACAGCCAAAGGAGTATAGCGGGCGGGGTCCATGTGGGACAGCACCGCATAGGCGGAATGGAGAGAAACTTCGTACTCCGTGGAGCATCCGCCGAAGAGAACGAGAATGGTTTTCATGGGATAAGACCTCCTAATCAAAATAAAGCGCCTGGTTCTGATACTGAAATGGTACCAGAACCAGGCGTTTCATACTTGTCTATCTACCAACGGATGCCTTGCAAGTTTTCTGCGAAATTCTTGTGATTTTCTTACGGCGCTTCTGAATGGTCTGACGGAAGACAGATGGTGAAGGTGATCCGATCCTCGGTGCTGTCCGCCCGAATGGTCCCGCCGTGGAGCTCCACGATCTCCTTGGCGATGGCTAAGCCAAGGCCCGCACCACCTGTCCGGGTGGCGCGGGAGCTGTCCAGACGGAAGAACTGTTCAAAGATCCGGTCCAATTTCTCCTGGGGGATGTTCTTTCCCGCATTGGAGAAGGTGAGTACGATTTTCCCGGCCTCTATCCGTCCGGCAATTTCCACCGTGCTGTCCGGCAGGCTATAATAAGACGCGTTGCGCAGGAGATTATCAAAGACCCTTGCCAGCTTATCCGGGTCACAGGAATAGTGCAGCTTGGGCGGCAGATCCAGGCTGCATGACAGCCCCGATTCTGCGAAAATGGGGCGGAATTCGCTGGCGACCTGCTCCAGCATCCGCGTCAGGTCCACGCTCTGCCGCTCCAGCTCCAGGCGAGAGAGGTTGAAGCGGGTGATGTCGAAGAACTCGTTGATGAGGTCCTCCAGCCGCTCCGCCTTCTCCAGGGCGATGCCGGTGTACCTGGCCCGGATCTCCGGGGAGATCTGAGGCTCATCCCGCAGGAGGGTCAGGTAGCCGATGACGCTGGTCAGGGGCGTTTTCAGGTCGTGGGCCAGATAGACGATTAGGTCGTTTTTCCGCTGTTCTGCCTCCCGGGCTGCCCGGGCGTCCCGGAGAGCCTGCTCCCGGGCCAGATTCAGCTGGATGGAGATGTCCTCCAGGGAATCCGGCAGCTGGATGGGCTCCTCACTGGGGCGGGATAATTGCTCTGCCGCATTGGCCACCACGTCCAGCTGCTTGATGGGCTTGGAGATAAAATAGAAGCTGATGACCACCCAGCCCGCCAGCACTGTGACGATGCAGACCAGAACGATGTAGTCTCGAACCCAATTCAGGAAGTCGTAGAGCGGCGAGGGCTGCCAGGTGATGCTGGCGCAGATGATGAAGCCCAGGAATGCCAAGGCCATCACTGCGACCACCCAAGCCATGAGGACCAGCAGGTAGCCGCCCCAGATGCGCAAAGATCTCCGGCGGCTGCGGGTATTTCCTTTCTTACTCAATGGTGTACCCCACCCCCCAAACGGTCTTGATGAATTTGGGCTTTCGGCTGGGCTCGTGCATCTTTTCCCGTAGCCGGGCGATGTGACTCATGACGGTGTTGTTGCTGTCCATAAACGCCTCGCCCCAAACATGTTCAAACAGTTCCTCGCTGGACACCACATTCCCCCGGTGCTCACATAGATGCCAGAGAATGGAGAATTCCAAGGGCGTCAGGGCCAGTTCCTCGCCGAACAGGACGCACTTGTGAGTGGCCTTGGAGATCTGAAGGCCTCGAAAGTCGTATTCGGTGACCTCCTGGACTGTCCCCTCCCTGGGGTTGTACCGGGTGTAGCGGCGCAGCTGAGTCTTGACCCGGGCCACCAGTTCCAGAGGATTGAAGGGCTTGGTGATGTAGTCGTCCGCTCCCAAGGTCAGCCCCATGATCTTGTCCATATCCTCCACCTTTGCGGTGAGCATGATGATGGGGAACAGGTGGTCCTCCCGGATGCGCTGGCAGAGGGTAAAGCCGTCCATGTCCGGCAGCATCACATCCAGCACCGCCAGATCCAAGCGTGTCGTCCGCACACAAGCCAGGGCGTCGGAGGCATTATAGAATTTGTGGATGGTGAAGCCTTCGTTTTTCAGATAGACCTCCACCAGATCTGCGATCGCAGTCTCGTCATCGACGACTAAAATATGTGTAGCCATAGTTGCCGGCCTTTCATGTTTTTCTGCATTGTAGCACGGAATGTATAAAAAAGCGAGTATGACTCTTGATTTTTCCTAAACATGTCCTAAAGGGGACTGTTGCGGTCTCCTGTCTGCGCAAAATTCTCACCAGACTGTATCGAAACTACGATCTTCCAGACTCCTGATTTCGTAGGGTCGAAGTCGTGAAGCTGCGCCGCAGTGCTCTGTCATCCTTCGCTGGCAGGATCGGTCTGCGTATCATACGATGAACATTCCTCCAGATCTGCAGCCTGCTACCCGGATAGGCTTTTTTCAGCTTTGTGACAGCACGCTCCTTTGCCTTTTCCACGGCGGACTCCTTCATCATGTGGTACATGCCGATTTCCTTCAGCGAAGTTTTTTCAAATCCGAATACGCCGTAGAATTTTCCGAGGATGTCCCTGTCCTTCTTCGGGAGAGCATCAAATAGTTCCTGCAGCAGCTCAATGCAGACTTTTCGATACACGACCTGCTCCGCAGAAACAGAGAGATTCCCAGGTATCAGCCGCTCAAAGGGATCACCGTCATAGCTCCCAGGGATAAGATCATTGACACCAACAAAATGGGTGTTGTAACGGATGTGCTTGACAGCCTGTTCCAGAAGGACATCCATTTTCTCCGCGATCTCTTCGATGCTGAACTGACCTGAATGATATAGCCTTTGTGCCTGCCGGACAGCATCCATCTCGTGCTTGCTCAGAGAAAGATTTCCGATATGTTGCTCCAGCCAACGGGTCATCCGGCCTTTCAGATGTGGGTACAGGTAGGTGGCAAGCACAGCACGGCTCTCATCGTATTCTCTGCTCTGGACCCGTGTCAGAAATTCCAACGCACCCTCGCCGCAAAGATCCTCCAGAATCGTTTTCGTATAGCCGGACAACTCTCCCGGTCTTTCCCTGTCCATATGCAGACAGTTGAACTCTCTGGCAGTCTCCCGGGCGATGCGCCGGATCAGCCCGAGATTCCTGCGGTACAACTCCTCCAGCGCGCGCTCATCACCGCCGTGATATCGGCGGACCAATTCCTCATTGGTCATGGGTCCCACCCGCCTTTGCTTTCGGTGGACGCCCTCGGGGCTTGCTCACTCTGGTGATGCGGCAATATTCATACACTTGCGCAGTAGATATTTGTTCAGAAAACTCCTCAACAGAGATATCCGGGCTGCGCAGCGCATCGTAGAGCCGGTCTCGCACATGATCCTTGGCTCTTCTGGCATCCTCCTGAGAGATAGCTCCCCGCTGCATATCCTTCGTGATCCTGGAAAAGGCAGTCAGCTTGGCCTTCACCTTGGGGTTGTTCTTTGCCAGTTCCTTTTGAACTTCCACCGTGCCAAATTGCCGACAGGTGTAGCCAGGAGCGTGGGGACAGGCCCCTTCGCAGTACAAAGCGTGGACGCCGCTCTTCAGCATGAAGTATTTCCCGCAGATGATGCAGCGGCGGATGTTGTGTCCGCTATTCAGGGCCAGCATATAGTCTGCCTTCATCAGCGCCTGTAAGCTGTCCGTCACATGCTCCTGACAGATGGCCATGGAGCCGTCCGGCAGCTCCCGCGGGACATAGGAGAGCATATATTCATCGTGTCTCCTGTAGCAGTCCCCGTGGTAAGTGATGGGGTTGACGATCAGCTTCTCTGCGGTGCGATCATCGTTATAGAAACCATAGAGCGCTGCCGCATAACTTTCCGGCCCATTGGTCGTGAGTGTGGAGAGGATAAACTTGATGAAATTCCGGATGGTAGGAACAAAGGCACGGATGTCGTGAAGATACATCATGTAGCGGTCGATGTATTTCTTGTAGGCACTCCAGGTATCTTCGCACGCTCCCAGGAGGCGGAACATCTCGTAATAAAACAACTCGCCCTTTTCCTCGCTGCCCTCTCTGCGACGAAACAGATCCAGCAGTCCCAAGGAGATTTCAGGATCACTGTCCCCATCATCGCTCTGGAAGAATTCTTCCGCTGAGGCGCTGAGAAGTTTTGTCTGATCATCCTCTGAAAGGCTGTGCTCCTCGGGAGGAAACAAGCTGAACTGTCCTGTGATCTCCCGTATCACCGAAAAGAAAGCGTCATAGCAATCGTCCGGTAGCAAGCGGAACACAGTATATCGGCGAAGTTCCTGACAGAGCTGCTCCATCTCATCATTCAGTTTCCACCAAAGTTCACTCTTGCGGACATACTCGTAGATGTCCATAAGGGTACGGATGCGCACCATCCGTTCGTGCAGGGGGTGGTAGTCATCCGGTGATAGATTCAGCAGATCTTCGGTCAGCCTGCCTGCCTCAAACTGCTGCCCGTTCAGCTCCAAGGTGCTGCCGTAGGTATAGAATATGATGCTCCCCTCCATTTCCGCTGGCCCCCTCCTCTGCAATAATTTGTCCTACTTGATTTTTAATCTGTCCATGCTTTTTATCAGGATACCATCTTTTCCACCACAATACAAGCAGAGGGGCAAGGGGATGCTCAAAAGTCCTGTGGGCACTGCTCCTCTAAAAGAATACTACTCCCACTTCTTTCGAGGTGGGAGATTTTTGTATTCAGATATTTTGAATTGGAGGTACTGACTATGAGCAACAAAATGGACCGTCCTCTGGTCACGGTGGACGGTAGGACGCTGATGGACCGTCCGCTGGAGCCGCCCAATTTTGTGGTGGACACGCTGATCTCTCAGGGTCTGCATATCCTGGCGGGTTCACCCAAGGTGGGCAAGTCCTGGCTGGCCCTGTGGCTGGCGGTGACGGTGGCCAAGGGAGAACCGGTCTGGGGAATGAGCGTGAAGCAGGGCACCACCCTCTATCTCTGCCTGGAGGACTCCGTCCTTCGCATCCAGAACCGTCTCTTCGAGATCACAGAGGACGCGCCGGACAGCGTCCATTTCTGTACGGAGTGCGCTCCCATCGGCCAGGGGCTGGAGGAGCAGGTGGAGGGCTTCCTCGTAGCTCACCCGGATACTGTTCTGGTCCTCGTCGATACGCTGCAGATGGTCCGCCCCGTCCACGATGCCACCTACGCCAATGACTACCGGGACCTGTCCGTGCTGAAGCGGCTGGCGGACAAGCACGGCATCGCCATCCTGCTGATCCATCATCTGCGAAAGGAAACTGCCGATGATGTGTTCAACCGTATCTCCGGTACGACAGCCATCAGCGGGGCGGTGGATTCCAGTTTTACTCTGGTGGAAGATCGGCGCGGCAGCGGTAAGGCGAAGCTCTCCTGCATCGGTCGTGACATTGAATACCGGGAGTTGTCTCTGGAACGCAGCGTTGAAAACGTGTGGGAGATGATAGCAGACAGCAGAACGCAGCCGGAGCTACTGGGCGACCGGATCACCTATCTGGTCTCTGAACTGATGCGCGACCGTACGAAATTTATCGGCACTCCCACAGAGCTGTCTGAAAAAATCGACCCTGTCGGTATGGAGCGTATCTCGCCTAAGAAAGTGTCCCGCCTGATCCTGCAAAACCTTGACGCGATAAGCAAAATCGGAATTTCCGGTATGGTGCGCCGCAGCAACGGGAAGCGGCTCATCGAGCTGCGCCGTACCGAAAGTGACGATGCCCAGGGTGTACCTGTGGTCGCCCCTGTTGACCCTGTTGGGGCGCTGTGCGGCGATTTGCGGGAGATTGCCGGGCATGGCGAGTAAACACCCGCAGGGAAAAAGAAACGCCGTTTGTGGCCATTTGTGGCCGAAAGCGGAGCGCGGGTGTTCGGTGCAGGGAAATCACCTCCTTGGAGGTGGCCAGCATCGCGTTTGTCTGGTCTGCGGCAACGCCGCTGCCCGACTTCCGCATGAATTCCGGGCAGAAGCCCGGACCCACTTTATCTACGATTTGGAGGAAACGACATGAAAAAAGATGTTAAATTCAGCACCCGCATGGCGTCCACAGACCGGGAGGCCATCAAGGAGTTGGCGAAGCAGTCCGGGATGTCCATGAGCGACTACGTCACTGCCTGCTGCCTGGGAAAGCAGGTGGTGGTCATCGACGGCCTGAAAGAAGTGCTGAAGGAGCTGAAGTCCATCGGCAGAAATCTGAACCAGCTCGTCACCCTGGCGCACATGGGACGAGTGACCGTGATCGATCTGGAAAGCGTATGTCGGGCGTTCTCTGAACTCTGTGGTGCCGTTCGGATGATCCTTGAACGAAAGCGCTGGTAAGCTATGGCTATCATCAGCTTCACAAACTACAAGCGGGGCCAGACCACCGGATGCATGAGCGCCGTGATGCGGTATACCATGCAGGATAAAAAGACCGAGTTCGAGGGGCAGCAGTTGGTCACAGGTATCAACTGTCAGCCGGAATCTGTCTACGCGGATTTCATGACCACCAAGCGGCTCTACCACAAGACGGACGGTGTACTGTTCTATCACATGGTACAGAGCTTCCCGAAAGGCGAAGCAGTCGACCCGGTCACCGCTCACGCGGCCGCGCTGAAGCTGGCCGAGTACTATGAGGGATACGAAGTTCTGGTCTGCACCCACACAGACCGTGAGCACATCCATTCCCACTTCCTCATCAACTCGGTCAATTTCGATACCGGACGGAAACTGCATATCGCAAAGGAGCAGCTCCAGGAACTGCGGCAACGCAACGACATGGTCTGCAAGGAGTTTTCACTTCCTGTATTTCAACCCAGGGAACAAAAGCAGAAAACAAAGACTATGACCATCGGAGAGTATCACACGGCGGCCCGTGGTCAGAGCAAGAAGCTGCAGCTCATGAATATCATCAATGACTGTATGCGCCACGCTTCCAACCGCGAGGAGTTCATTGCGCTGATGGAGAGCGAGGGCTACAAGGTTCGCTGGGAAAAGTCCCGAAAGAATATCACCCATACCACGCCGAGTGGCTGGCAGTGTCGGGACCGTTTGCTGTTCGGTGACAAATATCTAAAGGAGAACATGGAATATGAATTCAGGATCAGAGAAGAAATTATCTATGGACGAGCTCATGGCCCTGAACCGGCCCGAGCCTTCACCGCAGCCGACAGCGCGGGAGTCGAGTTCACCGATCACGCCCATTGTCATCCAGTGTCCGCTGCCGGAGGCTCTGACGATGCTGACACAGAAGACAGAATCCATCGGGTGGGAAGTGCGTGGAATGCGGGAGTATCTTCCGAACCTGAGATCACACACAGACCTGACAGCGGTGCAGAACAGCATGGCGGAGATCCAGAAATCGTTGACGGAGATGACCACTCTGCTGGAACAGGCTGGGAAGAAGAAAGAAAAGCATTCCTGCAAATGGCTGGACTGGCTTCCGGACTTCGACCTGATTGTAGTGGCCAAATGGATCGTACTGGTACTGCTCATCGTGGCGGCACTGCTGGGGATGGGGTATGGCACAGCGACAGTGGTCAGCAACATCCGCAACCTGTTTCTATGAAGCCGCTCCACGCTGGACTGTATGGTCTGGCGGTAACTGGAGCGTTACTGGATGATGGTAACGAAGATGTCGAGGAACGTTACCGCCGTATCCAGGCAGAACAGGAAGCCAAAAATATCGGCGCTGTCATCGGACTGGTGGCCGGCGTAGCCATGGTGCTCACACAGGATGAGCAATCATCTACAGAACAGCAGTGGACCGAAGATCAGCAGGCAGAACAAACACAGCAGCAGACCATGTAACGGTCTGCTATTTTTGTTGCCTGACTGTAGCGTCAGGGGAAAGGAACGATATGGCGTATAAATTCAAATACAATGAGCGTCCCCGCTCCTACAGTGAAGAAAAGCATGGAGATGAGGATATTCCCTCTGCCAAGGCAGTGCGGGATACCGCAGTGGAAGAAAGGGACGGCAAGATTATAAAAAGCCGCCGACAGCATGTATGCGGCAGAGAGTACATTGTGTTCGCGGAATTCAGTTTCGGAGGAACGCAATCTACGGTCGATCTTATGAAACAGGTCATCGACCTGGAGCAGGACGCAAAAAATATTTCCGCCTGAAAAACAGGTTCGCATAGACAAACAAACCGATTGAGGGTATTGTATGGTTGCAATCTCTCAATCGGTTTGGCATTTTATGAAGGAGGTCAATATGTTACAGCCAAACCAAAAGATCACGGCGCTCTATTGCCGTCTGTCCCGAGATGATAATCTGGAGGGCGACTCCAACAGTATCCAGAACCAAGAGTTACTATGTAGAGGGTGGTTTCTCCCACCTAATACATATGACTGCGGCTCATTTGTGGTGAATGGAACAGCAGTTGTAGGAAAGGAGACAAAAAACTTATAACCGCTGCAAATCAACACAAAAAGGAGCTGAACTTTATGAAATCTCTATTTGAGGAAATGGGCGGCACTTACCGTCAGGAGGGTGATTATCTTATCCCGAACCTTGCGCTGCCGGACGAACCAGAATACCAGATCGGCAAGTACGGGCGTATGCGCCGCAACTATCTGAAAGAACATCGTCCGGTTCTCTATGCAAGCCTGCTCACAAGCGGAACGCTGCATCGGCACCTTGCCGAGATCGACCAAGCCTGCAACGAGCGTATGGCAATCATCGTTTCCGATATGGCAAGGCAGGAAGATGTGACCGAAGCGCTCAAAGCCGCCGACCAAATGGAATGGGTGCGCCGCATGAACAGCATCCGCAGCCGTGCTGAGGAAATTGTTCTGACTGAACTTGTATATAACTGATGAACGCCCGTTATTGGCTGCATGGCCGATAACGGGCGTTCTCTTATTCTTTGGGCAATACGAACCTATATTTGCCCTTGCCTTGACCGGCAACAGGTTCTATTAGTCCTGCGCTTTTGAGCTTATCTATCAATGCACCTGCCGGTGAGGAGGTTACACCCGCGAGATTCATAATATCCGCTCGTGCAAATGCAGCGTCAAAACCAAATTTATGATACAGCTTTAGCATTGTTTCCTTGGTGCTTGCTTTCGCTTTCAGCCCTAAAAGGAATGTTTCAAACAGCTGGTTTTTCTCAGAAACAACTGCTTTCTGCTCATCAAACAACTGGTTTTCATCCGAAATACTCGTTTTATCAATGGATTGCCCATAATTCAGGTTGTACAGCGTCACTTGGAATGAGGTAACATCCGAGTAGAATTTAGGCTCCAACTCAGCACGGTAGTTGTGGGCGGCATGATAGGATTCCGTGATCTTCTTAAAACCACTGCCCTGCCGCTCCATATAGCCCAATCTGCCGAAAATATCTGCAAGGACGGGATTGCGTCGTGTGGAGGAAATGCTGGACAGGTCTCGTTCCTGTATTCGCGTACCGTCGGGCATACCACCGGGAGAATAAATGGTAAGGCGGTCATCGTAAATATCAATGTGTACCTCGCTGCCCAATATCAGATAGTCGCGGTGGATCAGCGCATTGACAAGCGCCTCAAAAACGCTTCGTTCGCAGTAGTCGGGCATCTCAACACGAGAATCGGCAGTTTTCTTCCAGCGCGTTTTCATATTCCGCTTGACAAAGCTGACACCCTCATTGAGCAGGATGATCAGGCTACCGGAGAATTCTGCGCTGTCAAGTGCATCCACCATGCCGCCGCTTTTATCAAGGCCGTTCCAGCGTGTGCAGAACAGGCGGGAATGCCGGATGGGAGAATCATCTGCAAGCAAAGCGCCCGCATTGGTCAGCTTGCCGTGTTCGTCCCGCATATCGAAGGAATCGAACAGCTTTTCTTCCATGCTGTTGCCCGTCCAAGCCTTATACCGTTCGCGCAGCTTGGAAAAAGCGTAATCCTTGAAATCATACTCGGAAACCAGTTCGTCATAAGTGCGGTGCATTCCCTTGAGAATCAGTTGGTTCAGCGCATAGGACGGGGCGATCACGCTTTCATTGCCGATGCGGATATACGCCTCCATAATGCCGTCCGCTTTGTAGTAATACGGTGTGGAGCGCCCTGCTGACACAGACAGCACAAGAATGTCCTTGCCGTCCTCCCGCTCCGGTGCGAGGACAAAACTCGGATAAGGCGTGATACGCTCTTTGATCAACCGGCTGATTGCCTCTGCATCGGTCTGTGCATCTGACAAGCCTATCACGTTTCTGTCATCATCAATCCCGAAAAACAGCGTGCCGCCGATGCCGTTTGCAAAGGCGCTGACGCTTTTCAGCCAGCTTTTCGGCTTCTTTACCTCCAGCGCGACCTTGAAATCACATTCGGTCGCTTCTGCGATCCAGCGATCAATCATTTTCCTCACCGTCCTGTCCTTTATTCTTTCCCCTACTCTTATACACATTATACTGATTCTTGCACCGGGCGCTGCAAAATGCGGAATTGGCCCGACTGCCGAGGAACACCTTCTGGCAGTGCTTGCACAGCCGCAGGGGTTTTACATCGTCCACCAGCATGAAGCTGAACATCATCTGGATGCCCAGCAGCAGCGAATGAAAGTCCCAATAGATAGTCGGCTTATCCAGTAGTTCAATATGATAGGTAGGCGCAATGCCGCCGAAGGCAGCCATGGCCTTGCGGTAGAGATTTCTCGTATCCTCGTCAATGCTGTCGTAGTCGTTGTAGTACAAAATGGATGTGGTCAGCGTGAATGCCCAATCCTTGAACTGCTGTGCTACCCAGTCATACGGCTCGGCGTACTCCCGCTGAAAGCTCATGTTCTTCGCCATTGGCTCATCCATGAAGGTCATTGTCAGGGCGATCATCATATTATCCCCGGAAACATTCCAACTGGATTCCACACCCTTTTTCACCACATCCAATTTATCAAAGGGATAGAACAGCGCAAGGTAGTCCTCTGTTTCCATGGATTCCTCTTTGATAAAATGATTTTTCGGCAGATAAACCGCTTCATAATCCATAAAGGACGGCGTGGTAGGCAGTGCCGTCATCAGCCCCAACAGACCGTAGTGGGTCACAAAGGCCAGAATTGCCTTCTGCACCTCGACCTTCGGACTGCGGTTCATCATCAGCATCCCTACGTTCAGCGCATCCAACACCATGTCGGAGGATTCCTTCAGCGGGTTATAGATGTCGGGCTTGGCATTCTTCCCCGGTGTGATATACCGCTTGCCGTCTG
>OOAO01000661.1_pt1 | contig 36570 bp, 38 predicted proteins | sample 1671821 | NCBI WGS metagenome assembly OOAO01 (sample SAMN06348196, study PRJEB24527) | human gut metagenome | biome: human gut; feature: ankylosing spondylitis patient; material: feces | host: Homo sapiens | place: China | collected 2015-10 | reverse complement strand
GTGTTCACTTTTTGCTGTTTTTGGTGTTCACTTTTTGCTACTTCCTTTGCTGTTTCCTTTGCTACTTTATAACTTGGAGAATAACAGCTACCCTTATATTTTAATGTTTCAATTTTATTATTTGGATTCTTAGTATCTTCAATTGAATATTTTTCATATTCCAATATCTTATCAAAATTCAATTTATAATAATTGGCAGTTTTTCCCCTTCCACCAACACATTTAACATCAACTATACCATTAACATATAACGTGTCAATGGTGACAATTACCAAGTTTTTTGAAAGATTTGATTCAGCTTGTAAGTCTGAATTTGAACGAAAGAAATATCCATTCTCATTAGCATAATATGCTGACAAGTTTAATAATGTAAATAACATACTTCTACAATTATTATCCAATAACATCATTAACTTAGTTGGAACTGCTGTAAATTGATAAGAAATTTTATTTGTATTTTCCATATTTTAAATAATTTATTTTTTATTAATATTATTGTATTTTCCAATTTAAAATAGTTGAAGGTACAGGTGAACTGGAAAATACAAACTAAAATTATTCACCTGTACCATTATTTAATAACTCTTTATCAAATCTCAACTATCAAGACTAAGGTTTGCAACCCTTAATCTTTAAATATAAATATCTGATTACTTCCAATAATCATTATTTACACTGCAAATATACAAAGATTTTTTTAAAAAACAATAGTTAAGTAGCATTTTTAAGAAATTTTAATATACAAATAAAATTATATGTTGTACAACATAAAAAATATTTCTTAAAACTATTGACTTTTTGCTTTCAAAAGTATATATTGTATGTAGAAAGTTTAAAATAGCATGAATGAAGAATACATTGAGTTCATTGGGAAGAATGTTCCAAGCAAGAAAAATTCTAAAATTATAACCAGAAACAAGAGAATCATCTCTTCCAAACTGACAAGGGAATATGAACAATGGATTAGTAATCTAATGCAGTCAAATTTTAAAGAATGGGAAAAAATGACACATAATAAGACATACCCTTTCAAGGTTGGTTTTTATTTTTATAGGGATTCAAGACGAAAGTGGGATTTTGTTAACATTATTCAAACAATAGCTGATGTAATGCAGGATTACCAATACATTATTGATGATGATACCAAACATTTCATTCCAATATATTTGGGAGAAGAGTTAACAAAAAAAGAAAAAAGTGGATTTAAAATGAAACTTTTGTAATTTAACAGATATTTATAATTGTAAAAGAAAGTTAAAAATATGAATGAAGTACAAACAGCAAGAGGATTGATAACACATTTTGTAAATTTATACAGAAATGGAAAATTCACAAAAGAACAAATGAATATTGAGTTGGAATTTCAAAAGAGAAATTATCCAACCATGTATAAGGAGAGTTTAAGAATAATTAACGAATTAAAACAAAAATAATATGATTCAGATTAATTTATATACAGCACTAAGAATAGTTGATTTACTTCAAAAGTTAAATTATAATGAAGTAGCACTCACTATCGGAGAATTACAAGAAGCAATCAATAATCCAATACAAGTAACAAATAGTTCAACATATAATGGTCTGGTTTATACAGATGATATGATTATTGATGATGAAGAAAATAAAAGCAAAACAAATAAGAAAAATAGAATTGGTTTAAAATGAAAAAAGATATTAATAAAAAAGCTGAAGAGTTTCTTCAAGCAGTATTTGATACACATGAAGATACACTAGAAAATGTAATGTATTACAAAAGATTATTTGACAAGTATAACAAATACAAGATTATTATAGGAGATTTACCAAATAACTTCTCAACAAGTCTTATATTGGATTCTATCTATTGTACAGATTTGGAAGAAATTATTCATATAGTAAAGAAAGTATGCTGATTACAATTTTATTTATATGGTTGTTCATAGTATATTATAATGAAACCATAAACGGGATTAAATCAATATTCCAAGACATATTGTTGGGTATCACATATATGATTGCTGGAATTATTAGAATAATAATATTTATTAAAAACAAATGGAAATCTGTAAGATGAGAGTGAAAGGAAAAAATAATAAGTTATATGTAGTACATGCTGTTTCCAATATAGATAGGCTATATGAAGATTACAGTGACTTGTTAAAGAAATATAACGGATATGTAGTAAAAACGTTATATGACCTTAAAAACATAAATAATAAGACAATATTCTATATTATTGAAACAAATGTTTATTATGTTGTAACACATAAATCAATGGAAGAATGTATGTCAGAATTATTGGAAAAATATAAAAATGACAAGTAGTTTTTTTAAAACATCTGAAAAAATAGATGATGAATATTTCAATTTTCTTAATGATAAAATGAATTGGTTTACAGAAATGAACAGAAATGAACTGTTAAATTCAATTGACTGGACTTGTGTGAACAGGACAGGGGCAACAACAAATTGTGAATTGAAATTAAGGGATAATCACATCAATCAATATGAAGATGTTTATATAGAAGTTGGAAAATATAAGAAATTGATGGATAAATGGAATATGGACAAAGAAGTACCTTTATATATCAACTTCTTTCAAACTAAAGAATATGTGGCTATATGGGATTTAAGGAAAATTAAAAAAATGAATTTTTATCCATTCGCAAAAATATATAATAAGGGAAAAGGTAAATGGGAGTCAGTTGAAAGATATGGTCTATTTCCAAGAGATGCCATGTATTATATTTATAATAAAGATACAGACAAGTATGAAAGACAGTGGCAGGAAGAATATCAGAAATAGATAAGAACAAACCAATTGACCCATTAAAAAAAGAGATAGCTGACAAATGGTTAAATTATATTAATTCAATTTATGTTGAATATAAAAATAAATTTGAACAATATTGCAATTCAGTTAAAAAAAAATTCGAAGAAGATGTTTATTCTGAAACAATATTAAACTGTTATGATTCCATTTGTCGCAATGGTCTCAAAGATACTTCGGAACAGGGTATGAAAAACTACCTGTTCCAATCATTCAAAATGAATATAGTAAGAAGCGTTACATATGCCAGACAGACAAAAAGGACTTATAATATTGATATTAGCGAAGCGCATGAGGAATATCTCATGAAAAATGAACCTCTTCATTTAAAGATAAAGAAACAAATGTTGAACGACTTTACAGTTACTTATATCCTTTATAATGTGGAATTGAATTTTGATACTGTAAGTTTTTTCTGTTTCAGGATAAAACATCTTATTCCAAAAATGACATATCAAATGCTAAGAAATATAACAAATATTAATGATTGTAAAAAAAGGGTCACAACAATAAACAAATGGGTCAGGGATAATATAAACAAAGAAGAGGTGTATAAAGAGTTTATAAAAGCATATCCTCAATTTGAATAAAATATGTTTAGATAAAAATTATATAATATGTTATTTTTTACAATATTTTTATTTTGGTTAATTTTCATTACAATATTTTATGGTATTTGGTACATATTAGAAAAATATTACCCAAAACCATTCAGTTGTTTTGATTTAAAACCATTCAATTGTCGAAAATGTTTGACAACATGGTCTATGTTGGGTACATATATAAGTGTAGGATTAATGTTAAATAACTATGTATTTATGGTAGCTGGTATTGTAATTTCAATTCTTTCAGGTTTAGCATTATACATAGATGAAAAAAATAGATTTAAGATATGATATTAAGTGATGAAGATATAGAATTTATTAATTGGGCTTCAGGAGTTATCAATAAAGGTAATTATCCAAGCTCACAAGCAATTACAGACTGTTACAACAGATGTTTTGCAGACAGGTTAAAGAGACCTTTAAACAATACATCTTGTGGCTCGTGCATTCGACAGAGAGTATTCGAACTTAAAAGAGATATGGATATTGAATTAAGTAAAATTAACAAAATATTAGAAGAGACATCTGAAGATAACCAATAATATAGGTTGCTTCAACATTAACTATTTAATTATTAAAAGCCTGACAGTTCGTGATGAATAGTCAGGTTTTATTTTTTAATATGTTTATTTAAAATAAATTAAGATAAATTATGGCAATGACATTTGAAAGAGCTGAAAAAGTGAATCAGCTATGGAGTGATATTATCAATGGTTATTCAAGATATGAGTTAATGAGACGTTTGGAAACTGACTATTATGGATGGAAATCAGACAAATGGGCACAGTCTCAAAGATATAAATACCTCAAAGAAGCATATGACAGATGTAGTATTGAGTTTGCTGAAAATAGGGAAAAACAAAGGGAATTGATGTATGACAGATACTTATCAATATATCAGGATGCTATTGATGCAAGGGACAGAAGCAGTGCAACCAAGGTACTTGATTCATTAACAAAACTAATGGGACTGAATGAACCAGATAAGATTGATATTAAACAAGAAGTAAAAGTATCAGTTGATTTCAATATTAATAAAAATGAAGAAGAGGGATAATGGAAATAAAGTTAAATTTTAAAATCAATTTAACAGAGCCTCAAAAAGAACTTTACAATGCTGTTAAAGATAAGAACAATAAATATATATTGGCTAACTATTCAAGACAGCAAGGTAAGACAACAATCATTATGTGCATAATAATTGAATATTTATGCAAGAAAAAATATAATATAGCATATGTGTCTCCCACTCTTAAACTATCAAAGAAAGTGTTTAAGGAACTTAAACAATTGCTTGATGGCACAGGGTTGATAGCTGCATCAAATGCGACAGACCTTATCATAACATCAATCACAGGTTCTACACTTAATTTTTATTCATCAGAACAGGCAGATTCAATCCGTGGTGTTTCCAATGACATATTGGTTATTGATGAAGCAGCTTTCTTGAATGAGGGGACAGATGGGAACAACATATGGTGGAATATCTTATTTCCAACTATTAAAGTAAAGGGGAAAAAAATAATCATGATTTCAACCCCTAATGGTAAAACAGGTTTCTGGTATGAATTGATACAAAAATCTTTACAAGGAGAAAAAGGCTACCATTATATAAAGAAAACTATATATGATGATTCACTTCTTGATAAGGAAGATTTGGAAAGGATGAAAAAAGATTATCCTGAGCTGGCTTTTAGACAAGAGTTCTTATGTGAATTTTTGGATGATGCTCTTACTGCTCTTCCTGGCTACACAGAGCAGTTTATAGATTATGAATTCAAACAAACTAAAACATGGATAGGTGTTGACCTTTCAGCTAATGGAACAGATAATACAGTAGTAAGTGTCATAAATGATTTAGGTTACACTATACAATATTTGATTAAGGGAACATTGGATAATAAATATAAACAAATAGCTGAAATTATAAATAATACAAATAACTTGGTAGGCGGTTATATTGAACAGAATGGTATTGGTGAACCAATGTTAAATGAGATTATGAAACTTATCAAACAGAATAAGAGGGATAAGATTAAATATTGGTTGACAACTAATGACACCAAACAGGATGCAATAAATTTACTTTCACTTGACATATCAAATAAGAATATATGGTTTAATAAAGATAATATGATGCTGTATTCAGAAATGGGGGTATTTATATATAAATTATCCAAGACAAGAAAAGTAATATATGAAGCTAAGGCTGGTTTCCATGATGACCATGTGATGTCAGTCGCTTTAGCTAATATGGCAAGGAATGATTTCAAAAGTTATGGTGGTGAGAATTATATATTTATTAAATCAAGGAAATCTGAAATATAAAAATAATATGTTTAATTAAAATTAATTAATATATGGCAAGACCTAAAAAAGTAGTTGTTAAGGATTTTGGAGATTTTATTGTTCCTGAAAAATGGGAAGATATTAATTTGAAAAAGTTCCAACAGATAATGAGATTATATGAATCAAGTGAAAACAAACCAGATATGGTAGACCTTATATCAATACTTACTGATAAGGATAAGGAAATAATTAAACAGCTTCCAATGGATTTTATTGATAAGATAATGGTAAGGTTATTGTTTTTGAATGAACCAATCAAATGCAATGATTCAAATAAAATAACAATTGACGGAGAAGAATATTTGATAAACCATATGGAACAGTTGAAATTCATGGAATATGTTGATGTCAATACATTGCTTGAACATGATAAACTGAACTATGCTGGTATTCTTTCAATCCTTTGTAGAAAAAAGAATGAAGAATATAATGATGATTATATCAATAATATTTTACAAAAAAGATTGGAAATGTTTGAGAAACAACCAGTTACAAACATCATGCCACTTATAGGTTTTTTTTTACTCTTGTCAAACTCATTCGAAGCACGTTTGCAGTCATATTTGACGGAAGGAAAATATCAAATAAACCAATTGCTGAAGGATATAGGAAATTCACTCAAAAATATGGGTTTCAAAAAATACTCTATGATTTGGCAAATGATTCGTTTGAAAAAGTTGCAGAAATTGGCAAACAGTATCTAACATCCGTTTTGTTTTATCTTACATACCTGAAAGACAAGAGTATGGCTGAGATGGAACAGGATGCACTAGAAGAACAAATAAGAAAATCAAGAAGATAAAATATGTTAAAACAATTAATAGAATATATTGGCTCTGTTGCATTAAAACATGTTGCAGTCAAACAATTCAAATATCAAAAACGAATAATGATAAATCAACAAAATAATAATGGGTATATTCAATTCATTATAGAGACAGACCCATTCTTTCAATTATTAAGAAGTGTCAACTTATTCACTGTAACATTAAATATTGATATTTTGGCTTTTCCTACAAGTGAATATTCTGTATTGGATTGCCAAGATGATTGTTTCACTGTTGGGAATGAAGTGTTGCATTACATTGATAGTGATGATTTATTTATGGGGCAGTTATCAGTATGGGATTATTCATTTTTAGCACTTGAAAATTTTACTGATGATAATGCAGCAGGACAAAGAATAAGTCTTGAATTGGTAATACCTGACCCTATTGATTTATGTAAATACATTGACAATTTCAATGAAAATGATATTGGTGTTGATATAACTGATGATGTTGATTTAAGCCATGCTTATCCTGAATCAAAATCAAATGATTTGATATTAAATCCAATTAAATTAAAAACTAAATCAGATAGTAAATAATTATGAATGAAGATACAGGAAAAGTAATTGAAGCCATTGTAAATGATATTGGAATGATAGTACATGAGGTATTTGCTGACAATGAAATATCAGAGAATATTAAAGTGCATAAAAATACATTGATAAATTCCAATATTGATAAAGATACAATTGTAAGGTTAAGGGGAGAAAATAGTCCAGTGATTGATATTATCCTTAATTCTTATATAGAATATATTGAAAGGGGTAGAGAGAGATGGCATACTCCTAAAGTACCTTGGGATGCATTAAGGGATTGGGCAAGGAGAAAACTTGGCAAGTCAGATAATACAACCCTTTACATGGTACAGAAATCAATTTATGAAAAAGGTATCAGACCAAGACCTATCCTGTATTATGTATTTGAAAGGATTGATAATAAATGGGATGGTGAATGGTCTGATAAATTATTTCAATCAATAATAAAAGATTTAATAGAATATTTTAACAAATGAACATAACATTAAATGGATTGGTCAATCCAAGTAACATAATAACATTATCTGATTGTCCTACTATATTAACAATAAGTGATGATGGTTATGGAGATAAAGCTATGTTAACAATTGAAGTAGCTAATCTTAATTCCGTTACTGAAGGTAATAATATTTATATTGAAATAAATGGTGAAAGAATCACATCTACATATGATTTAAATGAATTAATAAATAGAAATTTTTATATCAGTAATGATAATAGTTTGACTAATAAAGCATTTGTAGCTCAAACTATTGTTAATGCGTTAAGAAGTTGCCCTCAATTGGATGCAAACTATAATATTTATCAAGGCATTCAATCATCAACAATGTTATCAAATATAATATATGTTGTTGCTAAAGATATTGGCGGCAGAAACAATTTAACATATTCAACTAATGCAAGTTTAATATTTAATATAAGAAACACAATAGGAAGTTCAACAGGTGAATTATCATCAAACATAAAAACTATGGTAAGTGTTGATATATATGCATTATATGGAAACACACAACCAAGATTAGGTGGAGATACAGTTCCTAATGGAGAATATATAACAACATTGAGAAAACAATATTATAAAGATGAAACACATTTTGACTTATCGCCTATTTTAACAACATTAACTAATAATAATGATACAACGGCTTATTTGCTTTATTGTTATGCAACTATTGATAATAAATTGCAAACATTAGGACAAATAGGATATAATTATGTTGTGAATGGATATAGTGTCAATCAAGGTGGCACATATATACCTAATTTCACTAATGTTAAATTAGCTCAAAATGTTTCAAGAGGTACTTCAAGAACACCTATAAATTCTACAATACTTTATACCTATGAACCGAGAGTAGTTTTTAGTTTATTCAGTCAATCTAATATTAATTCTTTACAATTAACCGTTTCATATAAAGATAGTCAATTAAATGAATTGGCATCAGAATTAAAAACTATATTTATAACAAATAATTTAACTAAAATTGATTTGGGTTTAAATACTGTTAATTTTGGATTAGCCGATTATGTTGATATTTCAATTCCTAATCTTGGGGTATTAAGATATAATATATTGAAGCCAATAAATGCAACAATTGAAAATTATAGAATATTTTATAACAATTCATATGGTGGTATAAGTTTCTTTGACTTCACTGGAGATAGAAAAGAAGATAGGAAATTGACAGTTGACACTTATCAGAAACAATTGTTTGATTATTATAAAAGTTCATTACAAGAGTTGGAAAAGGTATATAATAAAGATACCACTATAACAGTGACATTGAAATCACACTTAATTCCAAAAGATGCAACATGGCAATTCTATGATATGCAGAACTCAACTAATGCATGGACTGAAATTAATGGAACAATATATTCAATAATAATAAATGATGTGAGCGTTGAAGAGACAACTACCGATGGTGTATATGAAGCAACTGTTAAATATACTTATTCTCTCGCAGATGATTTTAATTAAATTTTTAATCCCTTGTATTCAAAAAGCAAGGGATTTTTTGTTTCCAATATGTTTAAATAAAATTAATCAATATGTTACAAAAAAGACATTACATAAGTATTGTTGTAAATGGTAATGAAGTAGAACTTGAAAATCAAGAATCATTGAATTTAAGAATTAATAATGTAATATTTAATCCTACTGAAATTAATTCAAAACAAGGTGAATATTCATTTTCCTTTAATTTACCTATTACAAATAAGAATAGTAAAATATTTTCATATTCAAATAATTTATCAAAAGTTAATAAATTCAATAAGAAATATGAATGTGTAGTATATGCTGATGGTACTGAAATATTTAATGGGAAACTGATTGTTAAAAGTATCAGTGATGAATATTTCAAATGTAATATTTATACAGCGAAATTGAATACTCTGGATGATATATTAGGTGATTCTGTTTTAACAAATATTAAATGGGAAGTACCTTTTGAAAGTTATGAGACTATAAATGATGTTAATGCTGATTTAACAACCAAATATTATTTTCCATTGGCAAGCTATGGTGTGTTTCAAAAAGTGCCATCATCAACATCATATGATATTAATTCATATTCTCCAATTCATTTACTGGATAATACAACAAGATTCTATTGGGAGACTTTTATACCTTCTCATAATTTATTGGAAGTTGTTAAAAAATGTTTTGAATACAAAGGTTTTGAATGCCGAGGAACAATATTCGAAGATGCTGTTGCCAATTCAATTTATTTGTCATCAAATCTTAAAAGTGAACAACAACCTTATTATAATTTAGGAAATCCTAATTTTGGTAAAGTTGTCATAGATTATACATGGAGCAATTGGAAAAACATGAACAATGGTTCAAATAATAGATTAGGATATTTGGAAAATGACTTAACACATCAATATGACCCATATAATTCAGAATATAAAAATTTTGAAAAGGTATGTGTATATGATATATGGTCAACTGATAATAATAAATATAACAATATTGAGAACAATGGATTTATGTTCAGGGAAACAGACAATTGTATTGTTATTCCAAGTGACGGTTTATATGCTATTGAAATGGATGCCACTTTTGATATAAATAATGCTGATTCATCAAAAAGTGTATTGAAATATTATTGGAATAATGAAATAGATGGAGTTGACCAACATACAGTAAATGTTAATAAATCTTGGAATAATTATCCTATTGAAATACAATTAGTAAGAAACACTAATGATAATATTGAATTAATACATGGACCAATTCAAGAAAATGGAACAACCACAAATTATCCACATGAAGCAACCAATTCAACATCATCAAATTCAAATAGAACTATGTTGAATCAAGCGATTGTAACATTATATAACAAAGGTTATCAGACTAAAATAAATGAATTAATGGCATATGACCCTTGGGTTAGTGAAAATTTCATATGCGGTTTCAGTTCAATTTCAACATGTCCTTCTGTTATGAAAAATGGTTATAGTTGGAATAACACTATTGGAGTTAAAAATAATGTCAGATATTCAATGTCTGGATATTGGGGTGTTAATACTGAAAATGGGGTTACAACTTTTACCAAGACAAGTTTTAACAATAATGTTTTATATGGGGCTTCTGATAATTATTGTTCTTCAACTGGTACTTATTCAAAAAAAGGCAAGGTGAGTCTGGTTATGGAATTAAATAAAAATGACATTATCTCATTAAAGGCAGTTACTCGTTTTTATGAATTGGAAAGTGGTACTATAAACGACTATAATATCAATGTTTCAGGTAAATTAACTTTAAGGGCATTATCTCCAAAAGGTATAAATGAAATGGATTCAGGTAGATTGGATTTTCAAAGTAATTCACAATTTGGCGATAAGTTAAATCTTGCTAATTTTTTGAATGAAGAAACCAAAATGGCTGATTTTGTTAATAATGTAATAAAAGCATTGAATCTTGAATTTAAACAAGAAGGTAATATTGTTTATCTTAACAAACAATTTAAAAATATAAATGATATTAAATATTGTGTTAATATAGATGATAGGGTAAATTCAAAAGAAGCAACAAGTGAACCAATAGATTATCCATCCTCAATGCAAGTAAAATATTCAATTGATACAGAGGAAGAAGGTTTTTATCAATCTGTAAGCGAGAAACATATTAATGATGATGATTGGACAGATTGGGGAGAATATGGTTCAGAAAAAATAAATTTAGTAGATAGTGATGAAGCGAAAAGTGAGGAAGTGACATTGAATAATAGTTATTGTTGGTATGATGATTTTACATTGGTTAACTATGATTCATATGGTAATGAAATTGATAGAGTTACATTAAATTTACCTGTTCAAGCAAAAACTGAAAATATGGTTGAAGGTGCTAATTATGAGGAAATGGCAAAACAAGATGGAAGGTCTTTAAAACAAAGATGGTGGTTTAGAACATTACCAATACAATATAAAGTTAATATGATGAATAAATATCCTATTAACTTGGCAATACCTCAAAACACTAATGGTTATTTTACATTAAATTACTATAAAGCAGATAACACATTATTGACAAATTATTTCAACGTTCTACCAATGGCAGACAGTAACTTTGTTGAAGTGGAATGCTATTTATCACCTATTGAATATAAATCTCTTAGAAATGGTGCTAATGTGATATTTGACAGTGATGTTTATCTCATATCAGAAATAAGCGGATATGACCCAACAGGTAATAATAAAACTAAATTGAAATTAATTAAAAAGACATAATAAATATGTTTAATTAAAATTTAAAATCATGGCAAATGAAAAAAGAATTTTTACAATTCAAATAAATGGTATATCAGAGAGTACATCTGCACTCTCTGACCTTACCAAACAATTGGATGAATTGGAAAAGAAAATAAAACAACTTGAAAAAAGTAATGTTAAGATAAATACATCAAGCGGTTCAAGTGGTGGTTCAAAGGGTAATAAACAGCAACTAACAGAAGAACAGAAACTTCAACAACAAATCAACAAGGAGATTGAGAAACGTGCTGCAATGCAGACAAAGGAATATCAGGAATTGTTGAAACAGAAACAAGCTACCAAGGAAGTTGCTAGTTTACAAAAACAAGTAAGTGAAGGTAAAATAGAAATCAACGATGAAGGTGTAGCTGAATTTACCAATGGCATAAGTCAATTAAAAGCTCGAATTGCTGAATTAAAAGTTGAAGCTGCAAATGCTGTACCTAAAGATTGGATGGGTGGGGATTTACCTGAAAGAGTAAATGAAATAAATGCTGAGATTAAAAAAATGACCGATGCTCTTAAATCATTTGAACAATCACAAGGCACTTTCTCTCGTGGAGTGGGTGATTATTACAATGAATTTAAAAGGGCATTAGCTGATGCCAATAAAGAGATTGAAAACTCAGGTAAAAGGCTTCAAACACTCCAATCAAAGAAAACCGCATTACAAGGCTTAATTAACACTGCAAAGGCTGGGACTGAAGAGTGGGAAAACTATAAAAAAGAATTAGAAGAAGTAAATAAAGAAATCAATTCACTTGGTGGCAAATTAAGAGCAGAGGATATTATCAATCCTAAAGTAGTCATTACTGTAAATGATTTGAAACTTGAATTTGATGACCTTGGTCAATCTGTTTCAGTACTGGAAGATAAGTTATATCAATTAAGAATTGAAGGCAAAGCCAATACTGAAGAATATCAAAATATTGTTAATGAATTACAAAAAGTAAAACAAACAATAAGAGAAACAGATGATGAAATTGATGCGTTGACATCAAGGACAAGAGGTTTGGATATGGTTGTTGGTGCATTCCAAGGGCTTACTGCTGCCATGCAGGTAGGTGCTGGTGTTGCTGGTTTGTTCGGAAAGTCAGAAGAGGACTTGCAAAAGACTTTACAAAAAGTTACTTCATTGATGTCAATTGCACAAGGATTACAAGAAATCCATAATCAATTGACACAGAAAGGAACATTATTGAACAAGGCTTGGCAATTATCACTTGCAGGTGCACAGAAAGTAATTAACTTGTTCAGTAAGACACAGAAAGCTGCCACTGCTTCAACTGTTACCAATACAAGTGCAATAGCTGCAAATGCTGCTGCTACCACTGCCACTGCCACAGCCACAACAGTAGCCACAACAGCAACCAAAGTATTCACTATTGCAATGAAAGGTTTGAAATTGGCTATCGCTTCAACAGGTATTGGTTTGTTGGTTATTGCATTGGGTGAATTGGTAAGTTGGTTGATGAAAGGTTCTGACCAAACTGAAAGATTTGAAAAATCCATGAAAAATATGGAATCTCAAATAACAGCAACATCCAATCGTTTAAAAAGTTCATTTTCAAATATTGATATGTCTATTGCTCTTGGTAATGAAAGTGAATTAAATGGATTGTTAAGAAAATTAAAAGAAGTTGAAAGTCAATATTCTTCAATTGGTAAAATAATTAGAGATATTGGTATTAAACAATATTTAAATAGTGGTACAAATAAATATATAGAAGAAGCTAAAAAATATGGTACTGAATTGGAAAATGTTTCTAAAAAGTATGATAAGGTATTAGGCAAACAAAAAATAGGTATAGAGAACACTAAAGATTATGAAAATGAATTATCTGACATACAAGCTTCATATGTTAAATTATTGACAGCATCGTTAGATGTTGTTTCCAATACAGAAAACCAACAAAGAGCTATGCAGCAATTAGTTTACATATATAAACAATTGAATGAAACTGCTATTGGTAAAACAGTTACTAGTAATCTTGAAAATATTTTACCAAAAAAAGAAGATGCTGAACGCTTGAATAATTATTTAACAATTGTAAACGAATTTGGTGAAAAATATATAGGTATTGAAAATGATATTAGGAAAAAAGTAGCTGATGTTAGAAAAAAAACTGAAGAAGATGGGCTTGAAGCTATTGATAATGAATATAAAAGACGGTTAGCAGAAATTAAGAAAAACCGTGAAGCCGAATTAAAAGAAGTTTCACATGTGAGAATGAACATCACAAATATAGCTGGGCTTGGAACGGCTGATATTGATTTGAAAGAAGCTGAAGCTGCCATCAATAAAAAGTATGACAGACAAGAACTTGAAGCAAGAAAATCATTTGCAAAAGAAGTTGCCAATGTTGAAAAATCTATACAGAACAACAAGATTTCAATAATGAAAGAGGGATTAGATAAAACAATCGCTCAGTTGGAATTGAATAGAAAATCTGAGATAGAAGCAGCAAAGGAAACTGGTATTAAAATAGGTGAGCAGACCAAAGCTATCAATGCAAAATATGATGCTGAAATCCTTAAAGCAAAGGAAGATTTCTATAAAAGAAGGGAAGAAGCTTTCAAGCAATTTGCATTGAATTATAAGAACATTGCCAATAGTTTTGCATCTGCTGAATATGAAGCAAATGTACAGGATGCGAATGTATCAAGTCAAGAAAAACAAGGTTCTTTAACATTTGATACTGATGCTACATTGAATGCTTCAGTTGAAGCTCAAAAGAAATACAATGACGAAATTGTAAAATTAAAAATGGAAGCTATCAATCGTTTGAATGAACTTGATAAAAACAGGTCTATTGACACAATGTTTAATGATACAAGAAGTGAAAACGAAAGATATGCTGAAAGATTGAAAGTCATTGAAGATTACCATAAACAAGGTTTGACATCTGAAGCTGAATATAACAAGCAATTGGAAGAAGAGAAACAGCAACATAATGACATGTTGATTCAAATAGAAACTGACGGTCAAAGAGCTATTGTTGACATTGATAAAAAATATAATCAGGAAAGACAGAATGCCTTAGCCGATTCCAATGCTAATGTTATAAGAAGTTATAATGAATATTTCAATGAAATAGCAAGGCTTCAAGATACTTCCACTTCAACCCATAAACTGACAGGTATCATTGATTATAAGTCAACAAAACAGAACTTGGAAAAAGTTAAGAATGAATATAGTAATTTATTGAAACAAATTAATTTGGAATATGATAAATTACAGAAACAATTCGATAATAAGGAGATTTCATTCAATGACTTCCAAGAAGCCAAGAAAGAGTTGAAGGATTTGGAACAAGCAACTAAGGATGCTGGTAAAAATGTATCGCAAAGTATGGATGAATTGATTTCAGTCACTATACAAAGTTATACACAAATGCTTGGTCAAGGTTTGCAACTTATAGCTGAGATATGGCAGACAATATCAGATATGCGTGTAGCTGCTATCGAAGCACAAATTGAAGATTTGGAAGATGAATATTCAGAACTTGAAAAGGCTTATCAAAAACAGGAAGAATTAGTACAGAAACACACTGATAAAGTAAGTGATATTGAAAATGAATTGAAAACCGCAAGAGGTGACAGAAGGGCTTATCTTGTTGAACAATTAAATTCTGAAAGAAGAGCGCAAATTGAAGCTCTTCAAGAGGAAGAAAATATCGAAAGAAAGAAACAGCAGAATGAGAAAAAACAAGAAGCATTGGACAAAAAACGTCAAAGAGAACAAAAGAAAGCAGCAAAAGCACAGGCTATTATATCAGGGGCTTTGACTATTGCAAATGCTTTGGCAACTGCACCATTTATTCCAGTAGGTATAGCAATGGGAGCATTGGCAACAGGTCTTGTTGCTGTTCAAATAGCTAAGATTAATTCAACTCAATATGCAGATGGTGGTTTATTGAATGGTAAACCTCATTCACAAGGTGGCATCCCTGTTGGCAACACTGGTATTGAAGTTGAAGGAAATGAATATGTTGTAAATAAAAAATCAACACAAGCAAATCTTCCTTTGATAGATTATATCAATTCTAATAGAAGAAAGTTGACAAGAGATGATTTAATAAATTTCTTTGATAACGGTAAACAAGGATTGATAAATAAAGGTATCAGAACTAAATTTGCTGAAGGTGGTCAATTACCTGAAGTTGGAGAAATAGATGTTAAGTCACTTATCAACTATGAACCAGAACAAGATAATCAAGTTATTCAAGTACAAGTAGTTGATATTATCAATGCTACTGAAAACGTTAAGAAGGTACAGGTAATGTCTGGATTGTAAAAGGAAAAGGGAGTGATTAATCACTCCCTTTCTTGTTCATTATGGTATCTGAAAATATAATCATTGCATTGCTTATATATGCCTTTACAAACCTTTATTATATTACTTTGATTTACCCCTAATTTTCTTTCACATTCTTCAATTGAAGGGAATGTTGTTATATAATTCATGTTTAAATCACACACATCAATTGGTTTACTTTTTATAACATCATTAATTTGTTTTATTTTAGATAGTTTGTTTCTATTTCCATAATTATTATTATATTTAGCAGTACACCATTCTAAATTATTTACATTATTATTATCCTTATTTTCATCTTTATGATTAACTTGTGGTAGTTTATTGGGGTTTGGAATAAATGCTTGTGCAACTAAGCGATGAATAAGATGATGTTTTCCCTTTCCATTTTTATACAAATGTACTCTGCAATAACATTTTGTATAATCTTGTGACATAATATGATTTTTATTATTTTTAACTCTACCAAAGTTGCTTACTTGGTAGTTCTCATACCCTTCAATGGGTTTCCAAATTTCTATATATTCTTGTTCCATATTATTCTATTTTAAAATTAATGTTTGCAAAAATAAGAAAAATAATAATATCAACAAAATTATCTTAGTTAAAATATGTTTATTAAAAATTAATTAAAAAATAAATGGAGACAGTAGTAACCTATTTAATTGTTGGTGTCAGTTCAGTTCTATCTTACTTACTGGCTCACAAACATATATTCCCGTTAATAATAAGTTGGTGGAAGGAACATAAGGATAATAAATTGAAATATAAATCTGATTTACAAGCAGTTGAAGAAGTAAGTAATAATATATATGCTAATCAGATAAAATTTCTTAACGAGCAAATTGATTCTCTTCAAGATATAATTTCGTCAAAATCAGAAGAATTAAAAAAACTTTATGATGAATTATCTAGAATGAGAATAAGAGTTAAGAACATTGAATTGGAACTTATTTCAACAAAAGAAGATTCAGTTGTTTATTTACAAAATTGTTGTTCAAAAAAGGATTGTCCTATGCGTGTTCCTTGCTCTGATGCTGACAAATTAATTGACAAATACATCGGTGCTTATGAAACAGAGGGAGAAGGAAAAATTTAAAATATTGACATTACTTATTATATCATTACTTTTTAATATTGGAATGTCTATTCATATAGGTTATCATCATACACATCCAGATTATATTGTAAAAACTGAAATAAAAGTTGATACTATTATTGAAACAAAATATGAGACAGATACAATTATTATTCCTGACACTTTATATAAATATAAAACTATTGTTATCAATGATACCACTTACATCGAAAGACGTTATAATGATTACCTATTTACTGACGATTATTATACTCTTTTTATCAATGCTGTTGATTTGAATAAATATAAATTAGATATACATAAAACTGACACTATAAGATTCACAAAACAGGTTGAAGTTCCAATATATGTTAAACCAAAGGAAAAACATTGGTATTATGGTATTGGTGTAGGAGTTGGTTATGGTTTATTTAATAAAAAACCAGACATCTATGTTGGTATTAGTGCAGGATATAAATTCTAAGATATACACTGTTTATTGTTTGACACTGGGCATCGCTACCAAAGACGCAAGGACTGTGCAGGGGAATGGGGTGTAACATTCCCCTTTTTAATTTTAATATGTTTATTTAAAAATAATTAATATATGGATGATTTGTTTTTAAAGATGATACCTGTTATCCTGAACAATGAATGTGGTAAGGGTAATGGTTATGTAAATGATAAAGATGACAATGGTGGAGAAACAATATTTGGTATATGCAAGAAATTTTATCCTAAATTAAAAATATGGGAATCTCTTGAAAAATTGACATATGTTAAAGATAAGAAATCTTACCAACCGACAGAAGAAGAAATGGATGAAATTTTCAACCTATATTATGTGAACTATTATAAACCTTGTAAGACAAATCTTTTCAATGACCCTGAACTTGGATTACAGGTATTTGATATGGCAGTCAATGCTGGTGTAAAAACATCAATCAAACTGCTTCAAAAACTTCTTAGAATTCCACAAGACGGTATTTGTGGTAGACAGACTATCAATACTGCTAATGTGAAACATGGTGTGTTGGAAGGTTTTAAAATAGCAAGAACGGATTATTATGTTGATATTTCAAAAAGAGGTAATAATAAGAAATTTCTTCAAGGATGGGTGAACAGGGTAGCCAATACACATCTGTAAAATTTACATTTTAATTAATATGTATATATAAAAGGGTTTAAAAAATGTTACAATTAAAAAAGAAAAAGAAAATCAAATGTTATGACGTTAGCATGGATAGTGATGTGATTGCAATATCATTGGTTGATGACCCTGCAATTGAATCAAACTTTATAGCCCTTTCCAAAGAAACTCCTAAAGTAATTTATCTTGAAAAAGAAGATAAGCATTTAATAATTGGAGCAGTTCTTATTCCTGACAAACCAATATATCGAAATCAAGACGGTGAGGAATTTTATATTCAATTTTCAAAAGAAACTATTGAGAAGTTAGCACATGATTATCTGATACATGATAGAAACAGTTCTGTAACAGAACAACATGACAGAATAGTTGAAGATGTGTATTTAGTTGAAACATGGTTAAAAACTTCTGAAATGGATAAATCCAACGAATATATGGATGTTCCAGTGGGCACTTGGATTGCAGCCATGAAAGTGGAAAATGAAGATATATGGAGTAAAGTCAAGAATGGTGAATTAAAAGGATTTTCAATTGAATCATTTGTTAATTTGAATGAAATAATGTTAAATAAAATAGAAAATAAAGATATGGCTAAAGAAGTTAATATGGAAGCTATACAGGTTGATGACAACTTTTGGGACAAGTTAAGAGAAATCATTTCAAAGGCTATGGGTAAACCACAAGAATCAAACGAAGTTGAAAAGACTGTTGGCGAGATTGTGGACGAAATGGAAGTTGAAGGTGGCTCTAAAGACGAGAAACCAAAAGTAGTTGAACAAGCTGACCAAGCGGAAGAAGTTGTTCCTGCAATTGACGAACAAGTAAAGGAAATTGTTGAGGACATCAACGAAAATGCTGATTCTGAAGAAGAAGCAAAAGAAGATTTACAGGCAGTTGTAGATGGGCTTCGTGAGGAAATAGCTAAGAAAGATGCTGAAATCGAACAATTGAAAAAAACAAATGCTAAATTATCTAAACAACCAAGCACTAAACCAGTAAAAGCTGAATTGGGAAGTCAAACTTCAAATATGGAAGCTGCTTTGCGTTGGGCAAGAGGTGATTATAAATTAGCAAATAAATAAGAATAAATAGTAAAAAATATTAAATAAAATGGCAGATTTTATTAATGTAGAAAACCTTACATACTGTGGTAAATATGCACAGGAAATAATGGTAAAAGAATTATATGAATCTAATTTAAGAGGTTATGGTTTCACCTATATGCCAGGTGTTAAATACAAACAACAAATTGTAACAGGAAATGTTGGTGACTTGTTCCAAGCATACACATGTCCTTTCTCACCATCAGGTGATGTTACTTTAAGTGAATCTTGGATTACTCCTGTTGTAATAAAAGTTAACTTGGAAAACTGTTATGATGATTTCTGGAAACTTTACATGAGTGAACAAACTGAAATCTCTTTAAATGGTGGTATTCCACAAATGTTCTTCGAATGGTTCTTCCAATCAAGATTGTTAGTTGAGCTTCGCAGAGAATATGAAGATATTTTCTTCAATGGTGACACTGCATATACAGGTAGCAAAAACTACTTAAAATTAGTTGATGGACTTATCAAACAAATGGGTGCTGATGCCAACACAAAACATATCAAAGGAACTGCTTTCACAGTTGATAATATTTTAGCACAAGTTGAAGCATTATCAATGGCTGTGCCTGAAGATGTTGTATTGGATGATTTCAAGATTTTCATGAACATCAATGATGTCAGAGTATTGAAAGCTGCTTTAGGTAAGAGTTCGCCTTTAACTGTTGACATTTGGAGTAACTTTACTCGTGAAGGAGAAAGAATCTTTGTTAATGGTATCGAAGTCGTTGCAACTCTTCAAGCAAGAAATTCAATGATTATGGGTCCTGCTAAAAACATTGTATTAGGTTATGATGTAGCTGATTCTGAAGTTCAATACAAATTGATTGATATGAGAGAAACTACTTTGGACAATACTTTCCGTGTAGGTGTTATTACTAATATCGCAATCGGTTATGCTTATCCAGAATTGTTTATAATCTCTACACCTGAATTGGAAAACAACTAATCATTGTTAAAAAATCATAATATTGGATAGTTGAAAATATACTATCCAATATTTCAATAAAATAATAAAAATTAAAATATATAAAATATTATGGCAGTTTGTCTATTAAATCAAGATATTTTACTTTCAACCGCTTGTGGTTATTCATTGAAACAGATTACTGACTTGTATTTAGCTAATTACAGTGATGTAACGGCTACTACAATTGGTAAACCAACAGGTGAAGACACGACAGGTGTTGAAGTATTAACTATTACAATGAAAGCTGATGCTAAGTTCTATCACATAGAACCAGCTAAAGATTCAGCAACATATGACGATGCATTACAAGTTGGTGATGGTGGTTCTAAATATAGAACTTCAACTGTTACTTTCAATATCAGTGGTGCTTATACTCCTGATATGGTAGATGTTATTGATGCTCTTTCATTAGGACGTTACATTATCGTTGCTAAGTTATCTGATGGTACTTATGTAATGTTTGGCCGTTTGACTCCTATGGAAGCAAATGCTACTTCATTACAATCTGCTGCTGAAGCAACAGGTTTCAATGGTATCACAGTTACATTTACTAATAACAACACTGAAGCTCCACTTCCATTAAGTGCAGCAGCTATCAATACTGTTTTAGGTCAAGGCGCAAGTGCATGAAGAGCAGCAACAAATGTTGCAAGTAAGACGAGAAGTAAAAAAACAAAATAGTTTTAAGGGATGTAGAATGGCTACATCCCTTTTTTGTTTCCAATATGTTTATTTAAAATAATTTAAAAAGAACATGATAACAGATTACAATTTACAGTGTAGTTATCAAATTGGTACTTTAAAAGATAAAATATTTTTATTACCATATGATGAAACCACTTCAATAAACTATAAAATAGATAACAATAAAATTAATGTAACAGGAATAAATTATCAGAGTTGTTATACAGTTGAAGGTATAAATGTTATATTGAATGAAACAGAAAGTTATGATAATCGTTTTAAATTTGCGACAACAGTTTCGATTAGTATTAAAGAAGAATTATATAAAGATAATCTTGATGCTTTCAATAAATTAAGGAATAAGAAATGGTTTGTTATAGTTGAGAATTATAATAATAGCCAATTCATAGCAACAGTTGATTTTCCAATGATGTTTGAATATAATTATTCATTTACAACATCAAATGAGGAATCACATACCAACACACTTACATTTACAGGTCTATCAAACATCCCTGTAATGATACTGGATAATCCTTTAACAAATATTAATATATTTGGTCTTATTTCCAAATCTTGCTTTTATAATATTGGTAATATCAAGGACTTAAAATTATGTAATTTTAAAAATACTTTAATCAAAAAGAATGTTAATGGATATGAATTTGATAATATTTTTGTAAATGGTGGAGAAACATATCATACTGTTGAATTTATTAAAAATACATTTTCTTTTACAGAGCAATATAAAAATAATAAATTTACTTCAACATTAACATTTTCAATACCATTAAGTGATTATAAGTATATATTCCATTATAATTTAATAGAGTTTAAAAAGAATAGATATACTGTTGTGTTCAGAACTGATAATGGTAATGTATTTGCTGCTGGTTTTGAATATGGTTTTTTTCCAAGTTATACAATTCAAACAAGTGAAGAAGTAAATACATTGAATACTATTACCATTACACTGAAACATGAAGGTGATATGCCTTTATTCATGTCAAGAAAAAATGATAGTGATATTTATATTGTTGATGAAAGAGTAACATTTGTTCCAAAAAAACAGATAACAAAACCTAATGGTGATGTTATTTCAACCGAAATATGCATCAATGAGACCCAAGCAATCAGAACATTACTTAACGAGCAAACTGTAACGGGTGAAGAAACAGACAGATATTGGTGTCTTAAAGGATATGAAGATATGTATTCATTCCTTAATATTGTTGGAACATACACAGAAGAAGATGATTTCGGAATACAATTGATAATAAATTCTAACAAATGTTCAAAAGAAAGTGAGACTGAATGTAATTTTGAATTAAATCCACCATCTTCAATTACATTATATGTACAAGACCAACAAGTACAGTTTCAATTAAAAGGAACATGCGGTTGGACTGTTACAAAATTCCCAACATTTGTAATGGTAAATCCAATGCAAGGTATAGCTAATGATAGTGTAACAGTTACAGTAACAGCAAGAGTAAATCCTTCAGAAAATGGAGAACAGGGAGTTATTGAAATAATATCAGGTAATAAAAAATATGAAATTCAAGTAAATTTAGTCCCTCTTGGTGATTGGATTTCTCCTGATATATTTAATATCACTGCTCAAAAACAAGTGGTTAGTTGTTTTACTACTTTATCTTCTTCAAATATTGAATTGGTAAATACTGACGGATGTGTAGTTTCATTTCAAGGAAATACAGTAAATATTACAGTTCCAGAAAACCCTAATGAATATCCAAGAACCAAAACCATAACAGTTAAAAATAGATTGACAGGAATACAAAAACAGATATTGATAAATCAGGATAAATTATACACTGAATGGAGATGGTTATCAAATGATGACATTATTTGTAATGGTATAATATCTTATCAAAAATTAACTAAATTTAAAGGTTATACATCAACCACTGTTAATATTCAAACATCTGAAACCAAGCAAGGTGACAAAGTATTAGATAATGACAGCAGATGTTATGTTGAAAAGATTGAATGGAGAGCAACTACTGAAACTATGTGTGACGGAAGCAATCTATATTATGTTGAAGAAGAATGGAAATCAATTGATGGTGGACTCACTTTTACTGCCACTGGCAAAACAAGAAAAGGAAACTTGGTTGAAACAAATTCTCCAACTTGTGATAATAGATATTCTTGGGTTGATAATAATGAAACTATATGTGTGAATGGTAATTTATATCAGAAATTGGAAAAATATTTTAATAATGGTACATCATTAGTTCCAACAGGTGATGTAAAGACGGGAAAACTATTGGAAGTTCAATCTCCATCTTGTTTGAATCCTGAACTTAATATTATTAAATATACATTCTGGTATCATAATATATCAACAACACAACCATTAACCAATCTTAAAATACAAGCATCCACAGACTTTACAATAAATTGGGGTGATGGCACTTCAAGTAATTATCTTGCAAACGATTATGAAAACCTTAATGTTTGTTCACATATATGGACTAAAGCAACCCCTGCAAGCGGAAGCAATTGGCATGAATATACAGTACAAATAAGTGGTGGTATTCTAAATTTATATTTGGATAAACCAGACACAACAAAAACAACTGATTTTTATTATGCAGCAATTGATGTTGAAAAAGGAACTGAATTAAGATATATTTACATGAACACCACAAGATTGAAAGATAATTCAATCAATCTATCAACTTGTGAGAAATTGATTTCATTCCAAATGATAAATAATTATGATACAAAAGGCTTGACATCATTCACATATCCTACTTATTCAATGATGGAATATCTTAAAATAGGTAATGAAAGTTTCAATATAAGAAGTTACATTAACACAGGACAATTGCAAACAATTGTTGATAATCTTCCGACATATTCAAATGACAAACATGGAATTATTGATTTATGTTATAATCCTGATGATAATGGCACTGAATATGGCTGTGGCATTGATGAAACACCTATAAATACAAAACAATGGCATAAATCAAACGAATGTTGTAGGGTTGATGGTAGTAAGAATTATAGATTGATTGAAACAGGTGATTTCATTTGCGATACTGAAAATCATATTAAATATGCAGAAATGAAATTACAATACTGTACATACAATGCAAGTACTGGATATTGGTCTGCTTGGCAAGATGTCACTCCAATAGAATTATATTATGGAGATATATTGGAAATTGACAGTACTGATTGTGGCGGTGGAAGTCAAGAAAATATTAAGTGGGAATTAAGAACTGATTTATATGAATGTGATGGTTTTGATTCATATTATCAGGAACAGAAATTCATTTCAACAGATGGTGTAAATTATAATCCAGCTGTTCCTGAAGAATTCAGACGTGGTAAATTGAAATTGAAGAATGACCCTTTATGTGGGTATGTTCCACCAATATTGCCATTATACAGATATGATACTGTATTAGGTGATTATATTTGTGGAGATGAATACACATCACCTGAAATACCATCACAAACAGGTAATTTTAAGATGACATTATTCAAGCCCACAACCATAACAATACCTTTTGATGGTAATGCAATGATAGTTGATTGGGGGGATGGTACTATCAATACAGGTACTAATACCCACACATATGCATCAGAACAGATATACACAATACAAGTAAAAGGTGTCATCAATCAAATGGGAAGTATAGGAGAAATATCTAATAGACTTAATTTCCAAAATACATTAATTAGAATTGATTCATGGGGAAGTCCTGATACAATACAAATAGTACCATCAAATCTTTCAATTGCAGGTTCTTTTTCTGGATGTAATCAATTGGCTATATGTGCTGATGATACATATGGGGTACTTAATGGATTAAAAGTGTTTTATGCTGTATTTTCAGGATGTTATACATTATATGGTAATTCTTTGAGAATACTTGGAAAAGAAGTATATGATATAGATGGGGTTAATGTAGATACAATGTATTGCAGATGTACAGAACTTTCAAATTATGATTATCTTAATAAGAATCATAATAATATGGTAATATGTTAACTAACATTAAATGGGAGTAATCATACTCCCATTTTTGTTTTTAATATGTTTAATATAAATAAAATAATATAATGGCAGAATATACTAAATATCAGAAAAAACAATTATATTTTTCAACTGATAATGGAGTGACTTGGAAACCATATAATCCACCTGTATATAAAAGAGGGGATGTTATTGAAACTAATTCTCCTGATTGTGGTTATTCAGAACCACAATACAGATGGTATGGAAATGATACATCTGATTTCATATGCTCCAATTTTAACAAGTATTATAGAGAATATTATCAAGTATCTAATGATGGTGGCAAGACATGGCAAAATGTTGAACCATTGCAAACAAGGGTTGGTGGTCTCATAGAACAAAATTCATATGACTGTGATTATGGAGTTACTTGGGAGATAGTTGATGGTTCATATGTATGTGTCCTTGCATCTGAAACATTCAGATGGGTTGAATCAGGAACAATGTGTGATGGCAATAATTCTTATCAAAGAATGATTCAACAGGTATCATATGATGATGGAAAAACTTGGACTGATGTTGCTGGTACTGAAATGAAAGGCGATTTGATTATGTCACCATCTCCTGATTGTTCTTCTTATGAATTTACTTGGAATGAAACAGGAAATCTGATATGTTGTGGAGAAACATCTTATAAAGAATTGATATACCAATATGATGATAATGGCACTTGGAAAGATGTTACACCTATCCAAACGAAGAAAGGTGACTTAGTAACAGGTGAGTTCGGAATATGTATTTTGGAAATGGATAATACAAATATTACAAATGTAGGAGAAATAAATCCATATCAAGGAGAAATGCAAGATTATTTCAAAGTTGGTAATAAATTATATGCCATTCAACCAAATGAAGCACAAGCAATTCAGTCACAAACATATACATTATATGAATTGAATACAAATGATTTTGTTAATCCAACTAAATCAACAAGAATTTTAAGATATGGTGGTGGTAATCCTTCCACATGTTCTCCATATAAACCTGAAGGAAATAAGGATTATTATTCAAATGGTGGCAGAACAATATTAGGTGGTGAATACAATATAAAATCTGATAATGGCTATACACAATGTTATTGTTATATCGAACCTGATGTCAATTCAAATTTGATAAAATATATTGATGTTAGTGAGAATTGGAATGAAAGATATAATACAGATTATAACAAGCCACCATTTATATATCCTGCTATGACCACAGCAACTTTCAATTTAACAACTAAAAAAGATATTGAAGGTAGAACATTTACTGTTGTTCAAATAAATGGACAAGATTTTAATCTTCCATATTCTATTACAGAATGTTCATATACAAGTGGTAATTTCTTATTTTTACCAAACAATTCAACATTTGCATTTAAAGGCAAACATGACGGGAAAATAAAATTATTTGTAATATACAATAATAAACTTTATTCAATAACACCTTCAGAAATAGAAATCAAATTGAGAAGTGTTTATGGGGAAAGATTTGATTCATATGATGATTCAATGAATGTTTATTACATTTCAAATGATGGTGTATGCTATGTTAATTGTGGTATAATGTTGAAAAATGAATCTGTAAGGAGATATGATGTTGTTGGTATAAAATTAAAAGCTGCATCAAATGATTGCCATGAAGGTGAAGGTGCTAAACCTGTACCAGACCCAACACCAAAATTTACAACAAGGGAATATGATATTACTAAATTGGAAGAGACAATAAGCCCTCAACCTATTTTAAATATTGTTATAACTCCTAATTTTCCATATAATAATACAACATATTCATTCTCTACTGTATATGATTTATATAATCAAAAAATGTTGAATGCTATAACAGCTTATTATGATTATGAATATTATCAAAATATAATAAAAGATGATGGTACTATGTTATGGGATGAATGGAAAAAATGCAGAAAAGATTTTACACATATTTATGAAAATTATATCATATGTGGAAATTATAGATATGAACTTAATAATGATGATGAACCCATTTTATTACAAGTAAACGACCCTGCTACATTTTATGGAAAATATGCATATAATACCAAGGATAAAATAATTGATATAACCACAAATCAAATTGTTGATATTCAATTACCAATAGTAGAAACCCATAACCTAGGGCAATATAATGGATATAACTCTATATTATATTATCTAACACAATATAATATAGATACAATGTATGCAAATAAAATTAATTTTAACGCACCTCAGATGCCTTATTGGACTGTTCTTGTTGGGTGTGATAATAAATATTTATATACAAGACAAATTAATAATAATCCTAAAACTTTTAATAGATTTGGTTTTGTAGATGTAACTCAAAATAAAATTTTCTTTTCAACTCATAAATATAATGATAATACTACATATGATAGAGATATACCATTAGCAATGAACGATAATAAAACATATTATATAGTTTATAAAGACCAAAATAATTATTATTTAAGAAAATATCAGATATAATGGCAAAATACAATAGATATTACAGAGAACAGAAATATTACTTAGGTCAACCAGTAGACCCACCTGTTTATAGACAAGGTGGGTTATATGAACAAAATGTTGAATATGAAACACAAGAAGAATGTGAAATTGGAACTATTATACCACTTCCACCATTAACAACACCTGTGTTACCAACAGTGAACATAACATATAATATACCAGATGAAACGGAAACTATTGAAGTTGATTTAGGTCATCAATTTAAATTGGATAGTGTAAATTACATTATGACTGATGATGGTATGAAATTATTGGTTTATGGAAATCCTAAATATGCAAATGAATTTGTTGGGGTTATTATTCAACCTAACGGAGAACAAATTATTGATGTAGATGCTACAAATGATATATTTGGATATGAAGGTTATTCATTGAATCCTTTATGTTGCCAAACTTTTTATTATTCAAATAATGTCATGAAAATGATATTACATAAAGAAGTAAACAATACTCATGAATATATTATAGTAAATATCAACATGACTAATGGCAACATAGAAACACAAGTGTTAGATAATTTTATATTCGATAATGCTTGGGGTGATATATATGCAATTGATAATGAGTATATTTATACAAAAAGATATGTATATAATTACACAAAAGATGAAATAATATACAATAATTTAGCAAGGGATAACGGTTATTTTTATTTTAATTCATCAAATGAATTGATATATTATTGGTATAAATCTTATTCAGTGCCATCAGATATATCAAGAGGTACTGAAATTGAAATATTCAATATGAAACAAAATAATAGATACTTATATACCCCATCTTTATTCAATTTAGAATATTTTGGAGAATATAATTCTGCATTCCCATTTATTTGTGATATATATTACAGAAATTATCCTGAAAATATAATACAAATACATGATGGAACGACATTATATAATTCAAGTAAACAGTTTAATGACAGATTTATCAATTATGGAGATGCTTGTTACTATCAACCTATTGTAAGTAATTCAGTATGCACCATATATAAATCAGTATTTGAACAAGTTTCTTAATAATATGTTTATAAAAGAAAAAATAATAAAAAATGGCTACTATAACAAGACAAGGTAATAGTGTAGTGATAGTAAATGGGGAAATTACCAATCAATTTCCACTTAATACTATATTTGCTCACATTGATAAAAATTCTCAAAGTTTAGATATTAAACTTAGAGCTTCAAGAAAGACAATAATGTCACTTGATTACAGAGATGTTACTGAACCAGCATCAACAAGTGCTGAAGATTTATTAACAAAAGTAACTCCTTTATTCTATGCTTAAATAATGTTGGTAAGTAGTGCTTACTGACTTAAATAAATTAATATTAAAAATGATTAAAATTTCAAAGAGTGGAAACTCTATTTTAGTTGAAGGTTTGGATAATGTATTTTATCCTGACAATGGGAAATTGACATTTCCAAGCAATTCGTTGATTTTAACAATTGATGAATCAGAAATGGCTACATTCAAAAGTGCAGCCAACAATGATGTTATGTTTTCTGGTTTAATTGAAAACATAACAATCAGTGGAGAAGCTGTTACAAAAGATGATATTATTAGTAAATTTGGGGTCGTTGCTTATTCATCTGGTGGCGGTGGTGGAACAGGTGCAGTGGATTCAGTGAATGGGCAAACAGGAGATGTTATTATAACTGCTGCTTCATTGGGAGCTATCACTAAAGCTGATGCTGACAAAGAATATGCAACGAAAACTGAATTGGAAGAAAAACAAGAAGTTTTCCAAGTTAATGCTCCTATGTCATTCAATAGAGATGAAGCAACACAAGACTTGCATTTATCAATCAATTTGGATAATTATGCAACAAAAAGTGAACTTCCTGATGTATCTGATATGGAAACTAAAACTAATGCAGCAGCAACATATCAGGTAAAAGGTGATTATGCACTTAAATCAGAAATTCCAGACATTTCCAATTTAGCAACCAAAACAGAAGTCAGTGCTTTATCAGCAGAAGTGGAACATAAGGCTGACAAAGCAACCACTTACACAATGACTGAGGTTGATGAAAAATTGGGCAAGAAACAAAATACATTAGTTGCAGGAGCTAACATAATATTAGGCGAGCCAGACCCAACAACAGGAAATGTAACAATTTCAGCGACAGGTGGAAGTGAACCTGTGGATGCATATACCAAGAGTGAATCTGATGCAAGATTCCAAGGTAAACTTACTGCTGGTTCTAACATTACAATCAGTGAAGATAATGTTATTTCTGCTACTGGAGGGGGTGGAGAAACAGGTGTAACATCTGTTAACGGTCAGACAGGTGATGTTACATTAGAAATTCCAACTGCTCAGACTGAACAAGAAGGTAATTCAAATAATTATGTTTATTCTGATAAAGATAATAGAGTAATTAGGAAAATTATACCAAATCCATTGACAAATTCAGTTCAATTGGAAGCTGTATATTGGGGCGGAAATGGTTATGATGGTTCAGGTATTATTTCAGGTGCAACAACAAGTAAAGCAGGTGTTATGTCATCAGCAGATAAAACCAAATTGGATTCTATTGATACAGCAGAAATAGAACAAGTAATTGGTGAGGTTGCTGCACTTCAAACTGATGTCGAAGGAAAACAAGATACCTTGGTTTCAGGTACTAACATCAAGACTATTAATGGCGAATCAGTACTTGGAAGTGGTGATATTGTAATATCAGGTGGTGGAAGTACAGATTGGAATGACATAACAAATAAACCAACTATTCCAAGTGCACAAGGTGGTTCTTCTGGAACTAATGCTCAATATATATATTCCAGTAAAGATAGCTTAAATTACAGAAGTGTAGCATCTCAAAGATTAGTACAAAAAGGTGGCTATACCTCAATGGAATATTGGTATTGGGGGCAAAGCGAAAAAGAAGCCACTACTATGGATTTTCCATATGCAACTTCAACAAATGGGGGTTCTATGTCACCTTCTGATAAATCCAAACTTGATGGCATTCCTTCAATACAAGTTTTAACACAAACCGAATATGATGCATTACCATCAAAAGATGCAAATACTTTGTATTTCATTAAAGAATAATTTCAAATAAATTTACATTAAAATATGATAAAATTAGGAGAAATTAACATATCATCTGTTAAACTTGGGGATAGCAATATCTCCAAAGTTTATCAGGGTGAAACACTTATATTTGGTGGCAGCACACCTATCGAGCCTGTATTACCGTCTGGGAGTGAATTTAATTTCAATGCAAAAAGATTACAGGCTGATGGTTTGACAATATTAAATGATGTTGATAATGGTTCACCTTTAACATTTAATAAGGCAGTCACATTAAATAATGATTACATTGAAATAGACAGTGTTTCAGCTACTTCACCAATTAATTTGGGGGGCACTTACAATGAATTGAATTTATTAATGTGTCTTAATAATAATAATAATAATAATGTTATTTTAAATATTATTAAAACAGGTTTTAAAACGATTACATTATCAAACGCTTCTTCTGGTGCTTATAAAGGTTTTTATTATCAAAACAATATAGATACCACTAAAAATGCTTTAGTATACATTGAATATGAAAATTTTGATATTATACAACTTAATGCTACAACACAATTTAAAATTGTTGATGTTACTAAAGAGACTGAATCAGTATCTCCTTCAACTGTTGCAACTGAAGTAACACCAGAATTTACAATGTATAAATTTTTCATTGATAAGTTTGATAGTGAATATTGGCTTGGACAGTTCAAATGGATATATTTAACTTATAATCCGTTATCAACTGATGATATTCAAAATATAATTAATTTCAATAGTAAATAAATATATTATAAAAATGGATAAATATACTATTATTTATCCATTTTTTATTTGATTTAATATGTTTATATAAAAATAAAAACAATATGGGCAGACCAAAAGGAAGTTTGAACAAACCTAAAGTAAACAAATATGAAGTATCAAGAAAAAATGATACTGTTGTTTTGAAAATAAATATGGAGAAACAGATTGCAGGTGCTCCACTTACACGAGACAGTAACAGAGGTTGGATTAATTTCGGAGAGAGAAACATGTACCCTCTTGAACTATCAACCCTATATTATAATTCAATTGTACACAAGGCATGTGTTGATTTCTGTGTTACAGCTATTATGGGTGAAGGTATTGACTATGAAGCAATGTCTATCAATGATTCTGAAATAGTACCTAACTATGGGGAAACTTGGGATATATTCTTGGAAAAGCTATGTTTGGACTATGTATTGTATGGCAGTTATGCATTCCAAATCATCAAGAATAAAGATGGGCAAACCTATTCATATTATCATGAACCGATTTCCAATGTAAGATGCGAGCCTAAAGATGAAGATGGTGTAATCAAGAATTATTATATTTCAAGTGACTGGACTAACATCTCAAAATATCCACCAATTAAACTACCAAGATTCGGTTTTCAAGACGATGAAGAGATAAAGAGTGGTCAATCTTACTTATTCGTTTATGAATCATATTCACCAGACATGGAATATTATTACTCACCAAACTATGTCGGAGCATTGAAAGCCATTCAAACTGAAATTGAATTGATAAGATTTGATTTAAGAGCTGTGTTAAATAATTTCTCTGCTTCTGGTGTATTGGCATTGAACAGAATTGAAGATGACAATGAAAGGAGAATGGTGCTTGATAATATCCAAGCCATGTTCACTGGTTCTGACGCAGCAAATTCACTTATGATTACTTTTAAGAACAATGATGATGATGTGCCAGTATCATTTACTAAAATTGATAAGGATGTGAATAATGTTGATTTGTTCAATGCTTCCAATGACAGAAATATTGACAGAATTGTTGCAGCACATAGAATCCCTTCAAAACAATTGATAGGTATGGAAGCTGACAGTGCAATGTTAGGTGGTGAAGGTAATCTTATATCAGTTGCTTATAACTTATATAATAAGACAATTGCAAGAAAACAGAGAGCAGTGATTGTGAATACTATTAATAGAATGTTGAAACTAAATGGTATTGATACTAAGATAGTATTAAAACCATTAACATTCAATGTATTGACACCAGATAAGATTGCTGAAAATATTGACACTATCAATGAAGATAAGAATGTTACTGACACTTCTAATATAGAGGAAAAAAGAACTAATGATAATATGAATGGCACTGTTTAGTTGCAGTGCCATTTAAAAATAAAATTTTTATATTTAATTGTATTAACCCATTTATTTCTATTTTTCCTGAAAGTACCACCATTACAACAAGCAATAACTTTACTTTTGCTTTTTAAATTGTATTTCCTACAACATTCAGATATACTTGGTAAAGTTTCAATGAATTCATTATTTAAATTATAAACATCTACTTTATATGAATATTTTTCATAATTAATAAAATGTTTACTTCTTTTAATAAGACAATTTCCATAATTCACATTATATTTTTGTGTACACCATTCGAGATTATCTACATGATTATTGGAAGGGTTTTCATCTTTGTGATTGATGTATGGCAAATTATCAGGGTTTGGAATAAATGCTTCAGCAACTAATCTATGAACTCTATAAGTATTATTTTGACCTAATGTAACATATACATACTTATTCTTATTAGTGTAAGTTTTAAGCAACTTTACAGTATTTGTTTTATTGTAATTAAGGCTTCTCACATTACCAAGATTACTTACTTGGTATTTACCTTCATATTCTTTTATATCTTTCCAAATTTCATACATAATATATTATTTATTGTTATACACAAAGGTACAAAGAATATGTTTAATATAAAAATAAATACATTTAAAAAATATTAAAATATGGCAGATATAAAACCAACAGTGCCAATTGTCAAAATTCCTATAATAATAAATGAAGCTTATTTCAAAGCTTATAGTCCAGTCCCTAAGAATTATAATTGGGAAGAAATAAAACCATTCATACATACTGCTGAAAAGATATGGCTTGAACCTATACTTGGCACACCACTTTATGAAGAGTTATTGGAACAGGTAAATAAGAATGAAGTAACGCCTGAAAATAGCACTTTGTTACTTCAAATTTACCCTTATCTTTCAATGTGTGCAGTATATGAAAGTTTGCCTTTCATTATATTTCATGTAAGCGAGGTAGGTATTACAAAAGGTAAATCTGACAATTCAGATAGTCTTTCATCAAAAGATACCAATTATATCAATTCACATATTAAAGCGCAGATTGAAGTATGTAAAACATTACTTAAAAAATTCTTAAACGAACATTCTGATACATATCCTTTATATCGTCCTGATGATTGTGGAAGTTGTAGTGAAAATGTGTGTGAAGATTATTTTTGGATTGTAGATTATTATAATGGTGGTTATATGGAACATGATTGGATATATTATGTTGCTTTATCTGAACAACAAAGAAAAAAACCCAATCCAAATTTACAACTATATACTACTAGACGACCTTATCTTGGAAGAAGATAAAAAAATAAAGCCCTCTTGTTTCACAACATGGGGGCTTTTTATTAACCTTAAAATTCTAATTAAAACAAAAATTCTAACATAATGAAAGAATAAACACTATTTTCACAAACCATGTTCATTTTTATCTTAGCAAAAATAAAAAATAAATTCCATAAAAGAATTATATATAAAAAGTAAATGGTTGGAAGATATGAATTGTTAAAAATATATGATTAATGATATAAATTGACCTCAAATGTGAATTTATCACCTTCTTTAATATCATAAAGATGCAACAAATGGTTGAAATCACTTATTATATATTCAAATTCTGTCATTTCTAGTTTTAAATCTTTCATATTACTTCTTTTATTATTTTACAATTATAAATTCTATATTGATATATACTTCATTGTATCTGTTTTTACTTTTAAAAACTTCCATTTCCAATGGAAGATATTGATTTTTATGTAATTCATCTTCCAATAATTTTTTGAAAACTACCAAATTGAAATTCTTTTCTTTTGAATAGTTTCTTTTTCTGTTATATGCATGGCAATCACATAATCTGTATGAAACTCTATCATATGTTTCTACATCTTCCTTCAATTTAGCCAAATCAAGTTCACTAAGCAAATCATCTATGATTTCATCATACAGTTGTTTATCTTCCATTTTCTTTTAGTTTTTAAATTAGTTTATTACTTTCATTTCTTAATCACATTGCAAAGATAAGTAATTCTTTTCAATCTACCAAACTTTTAATGTTAATTGATGTTAATAATTGAATATCACATTGCTGACACAGATAAATGAAAGGTATTGCCTTTACTATCTTTTCAATTGTATTGAAATTACCTTCACTTACACTTGAAAGAATTATCTTAGGGTCACTGTTAATAAGTATTTGGAAATTGTAATTATCTCCCTTTACTGTATAAATCTTACTCTCTTTTTCATTGAAATTGGAATAGGCTTTGAACAACCTTTTCACAATTTCCAAAATTGTTTCTCTATCCATAGGTTATTATTTGTTTGTTTAATGGGGCTGTGACGCATTTTAAGCTATACAGTTTGAAAGAACTCCATTAAGGTAATACTTTGTATGTACAATGCCTTATTTGTCTTTATACACCCAAGAAATTGGAATATTCCAAAATATCCTGTTCAGTTCCTTTCTCTGTGATTATTTTCATTACAAGTGTTTTTCTTGGATAAGTCCAAGCCCAACTGCCAAAATCATTATCACCTGGGTATCTTAATTCCTTTTCATCAGTTCTTACCCATTTACCGTCTTGATAAACATTCTTAGTTACCAATTTCTTTTTAAACACTTCATAGTACACAGCACCACCGCTTGAAGTAACTTGGTAAAGAAACCAGTTATTATTTTTCCATACTCTCTTGAAGTCATTACCTTTCTTAGTAAAATTCAGTTCAATCATAATTTTAATTAATTTAATTCATATTTGAGTTATATTTCAATTATCTATCCCAAGACAGGGAAATATATACCTTGGAATAGTTTTTTTTCCAGCACCTTAAAAGAATGGCTTACAGCCATAGTATTAGTCCTGTTATACCTGATAGCTTCACCATTGAAGCTATCAAAGGTATCATTATATCTTTTTCCAAGGGATTATTTATATTATATCTTGAAACAAGTTGAATTATATTAGTTAACCCTAACAGTGCTATGCATCCTAATACCAACCAAGTTGAAACAAGGAAACAGTATTTACCGATTATCCAATGAATTTCAGTTATATCCATAGCATACTTTATGAGATATTGGTTGATTACAAGCAATATCGAACAAAACATCAACTGTTTGGAAACATTTATAATTTCATTTTTCATATAATTTTTAATTTAACTTGTTATACATCTCTTGGAATCACACTGCAAAGGTAAGTAATTATTTTCAATCTACCAAATAATAAATATTAAATAATATTAAATTGGATTACAAACCTTAAATATTGGAAGATTTATCTTCCACATGGTTTGTTATATTAGTTATATCTTAAAGGTAATTGGCTTTGCCATCTAATTCTAATAGTTGATAAGTTTCCAATTTTTCTTTGATAAGTGTTCTGTTTACAGTCTTATAGTAAAAATCCTTATCAATTAGTTTATTTAATATTAAATATTTGATAAAAGGAAACAGTTCAACTTTGTCAATGGTTTCCAAATAAGTTAATTTTTCTTTTATATTATTTTTACTATTATATGTTATATATAACTTTTTTATTATATTATTATCTAAAGTATATATAGTATCTAAAGTATCTAATTTAATAATATCTATATTAGTGTTCACTTTTTGCTGTTTTTGGTGTTCACTTTTTGCT
>OOAO01000617.1_pt1 | contig 38522 bp, 33 predicted proteins | sample 1671821 | NCBI WGS metagenome assembly OOAO01 (sample SAMN06348196, study PRJEB24527) | human gut metagenome | biome: human gut; feature: ankylosing spondylitis patient; material: feces | host: Homo sapiens | place: China | collected 2015-10 | reverse complement strand
ATAATCCTACTTTGGGACTTCTGATTTGTAAAGATATGGATAAAGTAGAAGCCCAGTATGCATTAGAATCTACATGCCAGCCACTTGGTATTTCCAGTTATGAATTATCAAAACTTATACCAGAAGAGTTCAGAGGTAGTATGCCTACCATTGAAGAGATTGAGGCTGAATTAAATGAATAGCTTTTAGTTTTATGCTAGGCATTGGATGAAGAAGCCTTTAAGCAATTTATGGGTGAATAAACTTTCGGTAACAGGAAGATATGATTTTTATTACAGGGAGGAGCGCTACAATGAAAAACAGATGGAAACGGGTATTTGGAATAGCAATTCCACTTGTAATTATAATCGGTGGAATCAGTTATAACAGTTACATCAGAATTCATACTTTTAAACTTTCAGGAAATGAAACAGTAAAGAGTGAGCAAATACAGCCTGCTTTCGGAAAGGTAAAAGTCAATAGTACCGTTGATACAAAGGTTATATTTACAGATGTTGAAAACGAAGAAACGTATGAAATAGGTTATATCACACCAGGGATATCAGAATCGATTCAACTAGAACATGGAAAATGGTATAGGGTAGAAGGAGATGGGGAATTAACTATCAGACCGGTCAATGTTCGTATCATAGATTTATCCAGAGGTGAAAATGAAAAAGGACAATCATATTTTAATGCAAAAGTTTTGGAAGTAAATAAAGAATATATCAATGTTAGGTGTATAGAAACATTTAATAGTGGAATTTCCGTCGATGAGGAATTTTCTGTTACAAAAGATGTGGTATCAGCTAAAGGTACACCTGGATTGAATGTTGGTGATAATATACGTGTTGTATTTAATGGTGATGTAATGGAAAGTGATCCATTGCAGATAGGAACTGTCTATGCAATTTATCTTTTGGATGAAAATAGAGAAGTGATCCCCAACAACTAACAACTTTCGGCAAAACACAGATTTGAAATAATTGGTGGAATGAAAAACATGGAGGGATTCATTATGAGTGAGAAAACAGAGATTACTTTCATGCAGACAAGACTAATCCGGCTTGCTTCAGAAGAGTGGCATTTACCTGTTGAACAGATTATCCACTTGTTTAAAGAAGCTGATGTTCTTGGATATATAGAAAAATGTTATGGAAGTTATTGTGAAGTAAAAGAGCCAGATCTTGCCAAATGTGCAAAGAGAAAAGATTTTGGGCAGGGATTTTATTTAACTACATCCAAGGAGCAGGCGATAAGGAAGCAGACGATTTCTGCATCAGACAGTTGCTGCCCAATAAACTAAAAGATCAATATTGCTTCAAAACAGAAGCCGCTATTAAGTGTCTGAAATTTGTGAAAGGACGGAACAGAGAATTATCGCCGCACTCCTGAAACGGTCACAATGGAAATTCATTTCAATTTAAAACCAATACCGGAGCTTGGAACCATCGAAAGAGGTTCCGGCTCCCATAAATTAGAAAATCTATCAAAATTTAATCTATTTTAACCTTTTCAAGGCTCATTTCGAGCCAATATTTTACCATATATGCATTACATGCTGCATTGCAAGGCTGACTACTGTAATTCCAACCCAGCAGGAAGCACCGAGAAGGATTGGCTTTCCACCGGATTTGATCAGTTTCACAACATTGCTGTTCAGACCGATCGCAGCCATAGCCATGATAATGAAGAATTTAGACAGTTCTTTCAGTGGAGCAAATACATCCGCACTTACCCCAAGGCTCATGCATACAGTTGTAATGACAGCCGCAATGATAAAGTACAGGATGAACATTGGAAATGCTCTTTTTAAGCTGAACTTACCGGATTCTTTACCGTCTTTTGCGGCTGATTTCGCACGAACCAGTGAGAGCACAAGTGTGATCGGAATGATGGCAAGCGTACGAGTCAGTTTAACTGTGACAGCAGTATTAAGTGTCTCACTTCCAAGATTCCACATGCTGTCCCAGGTGGAGGCGGCAGCAGTTACGGATGAAGTATCATTGATCGCAGTTCCGGCAAAGACACCGAAAGCATTTCCGCTAGTTGTGTCGAAGCCGAGTGCATTTCCAAGCACCGGGAAAAATACAGCAGCGATAACATTGAAGAAAAAGATAACAGAAATCGCCTGTGCGACTTCTGTGTCATCGGCGTCAATGACAGGCGCTGTAGCAGCAATCGCAGAACCACCGCAGATGGAAGAACCGACACCAACAAGGATAGATGTGTTGGAAGGAACATTCAGTACCTTGCGGAGCAGCCATGCAATGATCAAAGAGGTAGAAATTGTACTGATAATAATAGGAAGAGACTGCTTTCCTGTTTGTAAGATAACTCCGAGATTCATGCCGAATCCAAGCAGAACAACAGCAGTCTGTAAAATGATTTTTGAAGTCCATTTAATTCCTGATTCAGCTGTTCCTTTTTCAGTCCAAAAGCAGGTGATCACCATTCCGGCGAGAATCGCAATGACAGGTCCGCCGATTACCGGAAATGCTTTTCCGATCAGCCAGGATGGGATGGCGATCAAGAAACAGACTAGAATACCTTTGATATTTTTCTGAATAAAATTCATGATAGTTTCCTTTCTTGAGTATTTTGTCACTGTCGGCACTATGGGCGTCAGCAACTGTATTTTTATGTAACAATTATAGATTATAACACTGGCAAACAATAATAAAAAATTATATAATATTATTAAAGCATAAAAATATCTTATTGATAATCGAATTACATCAATTTTACATCACAATAATAGAAAAAATATATGAAAAAGAGGAAGAAGACAAGAACATGTTAGATTTTAGAACAGAAACATTTCTTATGGTTTGTGAGACAATGAACTTTACAGAAGCAGCCAGAAGATTGCATATCACACAGCCGGCGGTATCACAGCATATACATTTCCTTGAGAAAGAATATGACGCCAGGTTATTTTCTTATCATAATAAACAGCTTTATATGACAGATGCGGGGGAAATCCTTAAGAAACGACTGATGACGATGAAGAATGATCAATTGGTGCTGAAGCAGGAGATAAAAGGAAAAGAACAGAAAGAAGAGTCGCTGTCACTTGGAGTTACAATGACGATCGGAGAATATGCGATTGTAGATAAGCTGGCAAATTTCCTGCTGAAGTATCCGGAGATGAACCTTCATATTCATTATGGAAATACGACACAGCTATTAACATTGCTCGATCAGGGAATTATCAACATGGCTTTAGTAGAGGGGAATTATCCGAAAGAGAATTATGAGCATAGAAGATATAGCACGGAAGATTATATTGCAGTCTGTGCGACTGATCATAAATTCGAGGCAGGGATACCAGATTCGATGAAAGAACTTCTTCATGAAAGATTACTCGTTCGAGAGGCCGGATCCGGGACAAGAAATATTTTGGAAGAACTATTGATGGCCAGAGGAATGAAAATCCAGAATTTTAAACATTATGTTGAAGTAGAAAACATGCATACAATTATTGGCTTTTTAAAGAAGGATTGCGGAATTTCATTTATGTACAAGGTGGCAGTAGAAGAAGAATTAGAAAAAGGAATATTGAAAGAAATCCAGCTTTCAGATTTTAAGATGCAACATGATTTTGATTTTATTTGGGAAAAGGGGAGCATTTATTCTGGAAAATATTGTGAGGTGTGTGAGGAGCTGGCGTAAAAATGTGGTCAAACAAAGACTTCACAAAAATTTTAGAAAAGAATTAGCACTCAACTCTTTACAGTGCTAACAATACGTGCTATATTCCTAATAGAACACAGGAAAAGAAAATTTGTGGTTCAAAGGAGGGAAAGACCATGAATATCAATAAATTTACACAGAATTCATTACAGGCAGTTCAGAACTGTGAGAAGATTGCTGCGGATAACGGGAATCAGGAACTGGCGCAGGAGCATTTGCTGTATGCGCTGCTGACACAGGATGACAGTCTGATTTTAAAATTATTTGAGAAGATGAACATTCAGGGCCAGCTCTTTATTAACAGTATCGAGCAGGCAATCGGCAAGAGACCGAAGGTACAGGGAGGTCAGGCTTATGTCGGTCAGGACTTGAATAATGTGCTGATCCATGCAGAAGATGAAGCAAAGCAGATGGGAGATGAGTATGTCTCTGTTGAGCATCTGTTTCTTGCAATGCTGAAGTATGCAAGCCGTGAGTTGAAGCAGATTTTCCGTGAATATGGCATCAGCAGAGAGGGTTTCCTCCATGCGCTGTCAACAGTAAGAGGAAATCAGAGAGTTACTTCTGACAATCCGGAAGCAACTTATGATACATTGAATAAATACGGTCAGGATCTTGTTGAAAAAGCAAGAGACCAGAAACTGGATCCGGTCATCGGACGTGATGAAGAGATCCGTAATGTGATTCGTATCCTGTCCCGTAAGACAAAGAATAACCCGGTGCTGATCGGTGAACCTGGTGTAGGTAAGACTGCAGTTGTAGAAGGACTTGCCCAGAGAATCGTCAGCGGAGATGTGCCGGAAGGCTTGAAAGATAAGACCATCTTTTCACTGGATATGGGAGCACTGGTAGCCGGAGCGAAGTATCGTGGTGAATTCGAGGAACGTCTGAAAGCAGTTCTTGAAGAAGTGAAAAACAGTGACGGAAAGATCATTCTTTTCATCGATGAGCTTCATACAATCGTAGGAGCAGGTAAAACAGACGGTGCGATGGATGCAGGAAATATGTTAAAGCCTATGCTTGCCAGAGGCGAACTGCACTGTATCGGCGCAACAACACTGGATGAGTATCGTCAGTATATTGAGAAGGATGCAGCTTTGGAGCGTCGTTTCCAGCCGGTTCTGGTAGATGAGCCAACCGTTGAGGATGCAATCTCTATCCTGAGAGGACTGAAAGAGAGATACGAAGTCTTCCATGGAGTTAAGATCACAGATAGTGCGCTTGTTGCGGCAGTTACACTTTCGAACAGATATATTTCTGATCGTTTCCTGCCGGATAAAGCAATCGACCTTGTGGATGAGGCGTGTGCACTGATCAAGACAGAACTTGATTCTATGCCGACAGAACTTGATGAGCTTCGTCGTCGTGTGATGCAGATGGAGATTGAAGAGTCTGCACTTAAGAAAGAGGAAGACCGCTTAAGTAAAGAGCGTCTGGAACATTTGCAGGAAGAACTGGCAGAACTGAAAGCGCAGTATGCAAGTAAGAAAGTACAGTGGGAGAATGAGAAGAATTCTGTAGAGCATGTGCAGAAGATCCGTGAGCAGATTGAGCAGGTGAACAAGGAGATTCAGAAAGCCCAGAGAGAGTATGATCTGAATAAGGCAGCAGAGCTTCAGTATGGTCGTCTTCCACAGCTGCAGAAACAGCTGGAAGAGGAAGAAGCGAAGGTAAAAGCAAAAGACCTTGCTCTTGTGCATGAATCCGTTACAGATGATGAGATTGCAAAAATCGTTTCCAGATGGACAGGTATTCCGGTTGCAAAACTGAACGAGAGCGAGAGAAACAAAACGCTTCACCTTGCAGATGAACTGCATAAGCGTGTCATCGGTCAGGATGAGGGTGTAGAGCTTGTAACAGAAGCAATCATCCGTTCTAAAGCAGGGATCAAAGATCCGACAAAACCAATCGGTTCTTTCTTGTTCCTTGGACCTACAGGTGTAGGTAAGACAGAGCTTGCAAAGGCACTTGCACAAAGCCTGTTTGATGACGAGAACAACATGGTTCGTATCGATATGAGTGAGTATATGGAGAAATATTCCGTGTCCAGACTGATCGGAGCTCCTCCGGGATATGTCGGATATGATGAAGGTGGACAGTTGACAGAAGCTGTCAGAAGAAAACCTTATTCCGTTGTACTTTTTGATGAGATCGAGAAAGCGCATCCGGATGTCTTCAACGTACTGTTGCAGGTACTTGATGATGGACGAATCACGGATTCACAGGGACGTACCGTTGACTTCAAGAATACAATCTTGATCATGACTTCCAACATTGGAGCAAACTATCTGCTGGAAGGAATTAAGGACGATGGTTCGATCGATGAACAGAGTCAGGAGATGGTAATGGGGGATCTGAGAGCACATTTCAGACCAGAATTCCTGAACCGTCTGGATGAGATCATCATGTTCAAACCATTGACAAAGACAAATGTACGATCTATTATTGATCTTCTGGTTGCTGATGTGAACCGCCGTCTGGAAGAACGTGAACTGAGTGTTGAACTGACAGATGCAGCGAAAGACTTCGTTGTGGAAGGTGGATATGAGCCGATGTACGGTGCAAGACCACTGAAACGTTACTTGCAGAAGAATGTAGAGACATTAGCTGCAAAATTGATCCTTGCAGGAGATGTGGGACGTGGAGACACGATCTTGATCGATGTGAAGGGCGGTAAACTGACAGCGGGTGTGAAGAAATAAATAGTTGTACCGTGAAATGCTGTAACATGAAAAGTTGTAGCGTGTAGGGCTGTGAAAAATGAGAGTTTTTCTGAATTAGGGAGACTTTGAATTTTTCACAGCCCTTTTTCTGTGGTGAATGGATAAAAAAGTAGTGTGGATTAATTCTACTAATCACTGAATCAATTGATACGAGAGCAAACTATATGTTAAAATAAATGTAACTGTTCAGAGTCAACACAAATCATCCAAGAAAGGAGGCTCCCATGACTCGTATTATTTTCCACATTGATGTCAATTCTGCTTATTTAAGCTGGACAGCGGTTGAACAATTGAAGAATGGATCGAAGGTGGATCTGCGCAAGATTCCATCAATCATCGGTGGGGATCAGAGCTCACGTCATGGAATCGTCCTTGCAAAATCATCACTTGCCAAATCCTATGGAATTCAGACTGGTGAACCTGTTGTAAATGCTTTCCGCAAGTGTCCGAACCTCGTGACAGCACCGCCGAACCACAAGATGTATCGGGAAAAGAGCCGGATGCTGATGGATTTTCTCCGTACTTATACGAAGAAGATTGAGCAGGTCAGTGTCGATGAATGTTATATGGATTTCACAGAACTTGCAAGCCGCTATCCGACACCGGCAGATGGGGCAATGGAGATGAAAGAAGAGGTGAAGAAACGTTTTGGATTCACAGTGAATATTGGGATTTCCAATAATAAGCTGTTGGCGAAGATGGCTTCGGATTTTCAGAAACCAGATCGGATCCATACATTATTTCCGGAAGAGGTTCCTCAGAAAATGTGGCCACTTCCGATCGGAGAACTCTTTATGGCAGGGCGTTCAAGCGTGGAGGTATTCAAGAAACTTGAAATCAATACAATTGGAGATCTTGCTCATGCGGATGTAAATGTAATTACGCTGCATTTAAAAAGTCATGGACGGATGCTCTGGAATTTTGCAAATGGAATTGGAGACGATAAGGTACAGTATGAACCGGAAGAGGCAAAGGGTGTAGGAAATTCAACGACTCTGTCAGAGGATGCAACGACTTATGAAGAAGCGAGAGAGGTATTTCATGAGCTTGCACAGAGCGTGGGAAACAGGCTGAAAAAGGCAGGCAAGAAAGCCGGGATGGTGAGCATGGAGGTTCGCTATTATGATTTCAGAAATATGTCGCATCAGGTGCAGCTTCAAAAGCCGACGAATGATCCGCTTATCTTATGGGAGACAGCATGTGATTTGTTCCGTGAAAGCTGGAGTGGAGAACCTGTCCGTCTGCTCGGAATGCGAACGTCAAAGTTAGTAGAAGAGAATGCACCGGAGCAGTTGACAATTTTTGATATTGAGTTTCCGAAAGAGCCGGATGAAAAGCATAAGAAATTAAATGCTGCATTGGAACAGCTGAGCAATCGTTATGGAAAGAGTGCGATTGTGAAAGGCACATTTTATAAACCGGACGGAAACAAGAAAAAAGATGAAAATCAGAAGAGATAGAGAGAAGAAAACACATTGAAAGAAAGAAATTATAATTTGGAATTGATTCGAATGATTTCCTTTATATTTGTTATTGTGATTCATGTATCGAATTATTATTGCAGAGCTTACGGGGATATTACGATTGGGGAGTACAGTTTTTCACTGCTATTAAATCTGCTGGCAAGGATAAGTGTACCGTGTTTTTTCATGATCACAGGAGCACTTCTGCTTGGAAGAGAGGAATCATTACACAAACATGCGAAGCGGGTTTTACGTTTTCTAATTGTTCTGCTTGTGTGGAGTGTAATATATATGATCTGGAATGCAGTTTATATGGAAGATCCTTATCAAATCAAAGATTTATTATATAAGCCGGTAGAACAGCATCTGTGGTATCTGTATGCAATGATTCCGATCTATCTGGTACTTCCTTTTTTCCAGGTTATGTGTAAAGGGATGAACCTTCGGATGGAACGCGCATTTCTTGTGGTGATTACGGCAGCTGTTTTGTTCAATTATATTTCCACATTTTTTGATGAAAAGATGTATTATTCCGTCCCAATGGTGGGGGACAGAATCTATTCATATTATGTATTTATCGGATATTATATATATAAATACTGTAAGCATGTGATGAAGGGGAAAATGATTCCGGCAGGTATTTTTGTAGTATGCATGGCATTAAATTATGGGCTGACCTATGCGGCAACCTTGCAGGATGGAGAACATTATGAACGTCTGCTGGAATATGGGAATCCACTGCTTGCACTGGCAGCAGCGATGGCATTTCTTATGTTAGTACGATTGAAAAAGAGCGAATTCAATCCGTCCGAACAGGCAAAGAAGTGGATTGACAGATTTTGTGGATGTTCCTTTGGAATCTATTTGATCCATATCATGTTTCTTGATGTTTATAAGAGAAATATTAAGCCAGAGACATTTTCAGCCTGGATCATGATTCCGGTAGTGAGTGTGGGACTTGTGTTATTGTCATTTGGATGTGTCTGGCTGATTCGAAAGACGAAAACAGGACGAAAGATTATGTAGGTTTTTTTGCATATGTGGTGAGATTATGTTATTCTATAAAGGTTAAGACAATCGTTATTTGCCTGAAAGTCAATGATGCAATACACCAGTTCAGAACAGGAGGGATAGATCATGAAATTAGATAAATTATTAGAACGCCTGGACTACACAGTAGTACAGGGAAGTGATTCTACGGAAGTAACAACACTGATCAATGATTCAAGAAAAGTGGAAGAAGGATCTGTTTTCGTGTGTATCAGCGGAGCAGTATCTGATGGACATAAATATGCAGCGGATGTTGCGGCGAAAGGTGCGGCAGCTGTTGTTGTAGAGAAAGATGTCGAAGTGCCGGAAAATGTGACTGTAATTAAGGTAGAGGATACTCGTTATGCACTGGCTCTGATGTCAGCGGCTTACTTTGGATATCCGGCAGATAAGATGAAAGTCATCGGTATTACAGGAACAAAAGGAAAGACAACAACAACTTACATGATCAAGTCTATTCTTGAAGAGACAGGACACAAGGTTGGATTGATCGGTACAATCGAGGCAATTATCGGAGACAAGAAGATCCCGTCATGTAATACAACACCGGAGTCTTATACAATCCATAAATATTTTGCAGAGATGGTAGAAGCTGGCTGTGACTGTGTTGTTATGGAAGTTTCATCACAGGGACTGATGCTTCACAGAACAGCGGGAATTCCATTTGAGATCGGTATTTTCACAAATCTTGGAAGAGATCATATTGGTCCGAATGAGCATAAGGATTTTGATGATTACAAGAGATGCAAAGGGCTTTTGTTCAAACAGTGTAAGCTCGGAATCGCCAATGTGGATGACAAGTATTTTAAAGATGTATTTGAAGGAGCTACATGTAAGGTTGAGACATTCGGATTTTCACCGGAGGCGGACCTTCGCGCAGAGAATGTAGAACTGGTATCCAGACCGGGATATCTTGGTGTTGCATATCATGTTGCAGGCGTGATGGACTTTGATGTGGAAATCGATGTTCCAGGCAAGTTCAGTGTTTACAATTCACTGACTGCAATCTCAGTCTGCCGCCATTTCCAGGTGCCGGTTGAGATGATCAAAGATGCACTTAAAAAGGCAAAGGTAAAAGGACGTATCGAGATGATCAAGGTGTCTGATGATTTTACACTGATGATCGATTATGCGCACAATGCGATGAGTCTTGAAAGTCTTCTGACAACATTGAAAGAATATAATCCGAAGCGTCTGGTATGTCTGTTCGGATGCGGCGGAAACCGTTCTAAAGACAGAAGATTCGAGATGGGTGAGGTATCTGGAAGACTGGCAGACCTGACAATCATTACATCAGATAATCCGAGATTTGAAGAACCACAGGATATTATTAACGATATCAAAACCGGAATCGCAAAGACAGATGGAAAATATGTGGAAATCTGTGATCGTAAAGAGGCAATCAAATATGCGATCGAGCACGGCGAACCGGGGGATGTTATTGTACTGGCAGGAAAAGGACATGAGGACTATCAGGAGATCTGCGGCGTGAAGCATCCGATGGATGAGCGCGTGCTGATTAAAGAAGTTCTGGAAGAATTAAAAGAGAAATAAGATTGTGTTTGCAGATGTTATTGTAGATATACAACACGAAAAACTGGATAAGATTTTTCAGTACCGAATACCGGAACGACTGAAAGACGAGCTGCATCCGGGGATGGAAGTAATTATCCCTTTTGGAAAAGGAAATCGGCAGATCAAAGGTTATGTGACTTCATTATCAGAGACTTGCAATTATGATCTGTCAAAGGTGAAGGAGATTACAGACATTTCCAGAAACAGCGTGGCAATCGAAGCGAGACTGATCGCGCTGGCGGCATGGATGAAAGAGCAGTATGGCGGAACAATGATCCAGGCACTTAAGACAGTGCTTCCGATCAAGCAGAAAGAGAATGCGAAGGTGAAGAAACATCTCCGTTTGCTGCTTACTGAGGAAGAAAGTCGGGAGAAGCTGGCTTTTTATCAGAAAAAGAATCAGAAAGCAAGAGCGAGACTTCTGGAAGCTTTGATGGAAGTACCGGTTCAGGATTATGAGCTGGTGACGAAAAAATTAAATGTGACACTGCCTGTGATCCGGGCATTGGAAGAGCAGGGAGTGCTGAAGATAGAGTCAGAGCAAGTATACCGTAATCCGGTGAAACAGGCAAAGAAAACACAGCAGGAGATCATTTATACAGAAGAACAGAAGCATGTGATCCAGGGATTCCGGCAAGACTATCTGTATGGAACAAGGAGAACTTATCTGCTTCACGGAGTGACCGGAAGTGGGAAGACAGAAGTCTATATGGAGATGATTCGCACTGTGGTCGGGCAGGGAAGGCAGGCAATCGTTCTGATTCCGGAGATCGCACTGACCTATCAGACAGTGATGCGGTTTTACCGCTGTTTCGGCGACAGAGTTTCTATCATGAACTCAAGACTGTCTGCCGGAGAACGTTACGATCAGATGATGCGTGCAAAGAGGGGCGAGGTCGATGTGATGATCGGACCACGTTCTGCACTTTTTACTCCATTTCCGGATTTGGGGCTGATCGTTATTGATGAAGAACATGAACCAACCTACAAGAGTGAGCAGGTGCCACGCTATCATGCAAGAGAAGTGGCAGTCCATAGGGCAGAAGTAGAAGATGCCAGTGTAGTGCTTGGAAGCGCAACTCCATCCATGGAGGCCATGTACAGGGCAAGACTTGGTGAATATCAGCTTTACGAGATGAAGAACCGTTCCCATATGCAGCAGATGGCAACTGTGTATACAGTAGACATGCGTAAAGAACTGAAGAATGGAAACCGATCCATCTTGAGTGAGAAGTTGCAGGAACTGATCGAAGACAGATTGAATGCAAAAGAGCAGATCATGCTGTTTTTGAATCGCAGGGGATATTCTGGTTTTATTTCCTGCAGAGAATGTGGCCATGTAGTGAAATGCCCGCACTGTAATGTATCCTTGTCGGTACACAAAGGTGGAAAAATGGTCTGCCATTACTGTGGATATGAGCAGCCGAAGGTGACGAAGTGTCCGGAATGTGGATCCAGGTATATCGGAGAATTCCGCGCAGGAACTCAACAGATCGAGGATATGGTGAAGGCAAGATTCCCACAGGCAAGAGTACTACGCATGGACATGGATACAACGAAGAAAAAGGATTCCCATGAACAGATTTTATCTGCATTTGCGAATGAAGAGGCAGATATTCTTGTGGGAACACAGATGATTGTAAAAGGGCATGATTTTCCAAAGGTCACGTTAGTCGGTGCATTGGCAGCGGATATGTCACTTTATACAGATGATTATCGTTCCGGTGAGCGAACATTCCAGCTTTTGACACAGGCAGCAGGCCGTGCCGGAAGAGGTGACAGACCGGGTGAGGTTGTGATCCAGACTTACGATCCGGAGCATTATGCAATCGAGGCTTCAGCAGCGCAGGATTATGAAGCATTCTATGAGAAAGAAATTCGCTACCGCAGTCTGATGGGATATCCACCGGTGGAGAACCTGATGGCAGTACTTGCGGCATGTGAAGATGAGGCGCTTTTGGAGAAAGCGTGCAAGTATCTGAAGGAATACATTTTGCGGATCAAAGGGCAGGCACAGCTCAATGTGATCGGCCCGGCAAGTCCGGGAGTGGATAAGATCAAAGATATTTACCGGAGAGTGGTTTACGTAAAAGCTCCGGAATACCGAACCTTAGTTGTATTAAAAGACAGGATGGAACAATATATAGAAATTAACTCAGGGTTTCAGAAAATGAGAATCCAATTCGATTTTAACCCAATGAATTTATAGAAAAGAGAGGAAAGAATAATGGCAATCAGAGAAGTAAGAGAGATGGGCGATGACGTTCTTGAAAAACAGTGTAAACCAGTGACGAAGATGACACTTCGTACAAAGATTTTAATTGAAGACATGCTTGATACGATGTATGAGAAGATGGGTGTGGGTCTTGCCGCACCGCAGGTTGGTATTCTCAAACAGATTGTAGTGATTGATGTCGGAGAGGGTCCGATCGTTTTGATCAATCCTGAGATCATTGAGACATCCGGTGAGCAGACAGGCGAAGAAGGTTGCTTAAGTGTGCCGGGAAAATGGGGAATCGTGACTCGTCCGAATCACGTAAAGGTACGTGCACTGGATGAAAATATGGAGGAATTCGAGATAGAAGGAGAAGAACTTCTTGCAAGAGCATTCTGTCATGAGATCGATCATCTGGGAGGACACCTCTATGTAGAGAAAGTAGAAGGAGAACTGCATGATTCACCGGCCTACAACGAGGAAGATATGGAATACGAAGTGGAGGAATAATTGATGAGAATAATTTTCATGGGAACACCGGACTTCTCCGTGGGAACACTGGAGGCGCTGGTGGAAGCAGGACATGAGGTATGTCTTGTAGTGAGCCAGCCAGATAAACCAAAGGGACGCGGTAAAGAGATGCAGCCAACTCCGGTGAAAGAAGCTGCGATGAAACATGGAATTCCGGTTTATCAGCCTAAGAAAATCCGTGATCCGGAATGTGCAGAGGAACTGAGAAAATATAATGCAGATGTGATGGTTGTCATTGCATTTGGTCAGATCATTCCGAAAGAAATCCTGGAGATGACACCATATGGATGCATTAATGTACATGCTTCACTTCTTCCAAAATACCGTGGAGCAGCGCCGATCCAGTGGTCTATCATCAATGGCGAGGAAGTAACAGGTGTTACAACAATGCAGATGAACGAAGGACTGGATACAGGCGACATGATTCAGAAAGTTGAAGTGCCGATCACAGAAGAGGAGACAGGAGAAAGCCTTCATGATAAGCTTGCTGAAGCGGGAGCAAAGCTTTGTGTAGAAACTCTGAAAGCCATTGAAGATCATACAGCAACTTTTGAGAAGCAGGGTGAGAGCCCAACAGAATATGCCAGAATGCTCGATAAAAAGCTTGGAAATATTGACTGGAATACATCCGCAGTACAGATTGAACGTCTGGTGCGTGGCCTGAATTCCTGGCCAAGTGCTTATACACATTGGGGCAAAAAGGTAGTGAAGATCTGGAGAGCAAAAGCTGAGGCTGACGGAATAGCAAAAGCAGAGCCTGGAACAGTTTTGAGCGTAGAGAAAGATTCCTTTACTGTTCAGACTGGGGATGGAGTCTTACGAGTTCTGGAACTTCAGATTCCGGGGAAAAAGAGAATGGATACAGGAGCTTTCTTAAGGGGATACACAATTGAAAGCGGAGTTAAATTTACACAGGAATAAGAGTACTCTTGGAGGGGGACTACAGATAACAGGAGGTAATTAAAGTATGTATTATGGATTTTATTATGACTGGACTTATATACTGGTACTGATCGGTGTGGTTCTCAGCCTGCTCGCATCATCCCAGGTGAAAGGAACATTTGCAAAATATTCGAAAATCCGCAGTTATTCAGGGATGACAGGACGAGAAGCGGCAGAACAGATTCTCAGAAGAAATGGAATCTATGATGTGCAGGTGACTCATATCGCGGGAAATCTGACCGATCATTATGATCCGAGAAACAAGACACTGGCACTTTCTGATCCGGTTTATAATTCAACTTCTGTAGCAGCAATCGGAGTTGCGGCACATGAGTGTGGTCATGCAGTACAGCATTTTGAAGGGTATGCACCTTTATCAATCCGTGGGGCACTTGTGCCGGTCGTAAATTTCGGCTCCATGATTTCCTGGCCGTTGATCATTATCGGCCTGTTTATGAATGGCCAGATGTCCAGCTTCCTTATTGATATCGGAATTCTGCTCTTTATGGTAGCTGTGGCATTTCATCTTATAACACTTCCGGTGGAAATCAATGCTTCCAGAAGAGCGGTGAAGGTACTTGGAAATTCAGGAATGCTCCGTGAAGACGAAGTTGGTGGAGTGAAGAAGGTACTTCGGGCAGCAGCAATGACATATGTGGCAAGTGCGGCCGCAATGATTTTACAGCTTTTACGTTTGTTGATCCTGACAAATGGACGAAGAAGGAATGACTGATAAAAAGAAAAAATGCTGTAACTGTTCAGAGCCAACCTTCAAAATGCGGAGAATAGGAGATTATTTATGGGAAAGCAGATCAATGAACGAGAGATCGTTCTAGAGATTTTGATGGAAATAACAGAGAATGGAGCATATAGTCATAAGATTCTTGGAGATGTTCTGTCAAAATATCAATATCTTGAGAAACGTGAGCGTGCATTTATCACCAGAGTTGTGGAAGGTGCTCTGGAACATATGATAGAAATTGATTATATCTTGAATCAGATTTCTAAGACAAAGGTTAAGAAGATGAAACCGGTCATCCGTAATATTCTTCGCAGCAGTGTCTATCAGCTGAAATATATGGATAGCGTACCGGATCATGCGGTGTGCAGTGAGGCAGTGAAGCTTGCGGCTCGAAAAGGATTTTCAGGTCTGCGGGGATATGTGAATGGAGTTCTGAGAAATGTTGTCCGCAAGATGGACGAGATCGAGTATCCAAAAGAAGATGTCCAGAGATTGTCTGTGAAATATTCTGTTCCGGAATGGATTCTTTCTTTATGGAAGAAAGAATATGGGGAAGAGATCACAGAAAAGATGGCGGCAGATTTTCAGAAAGAGAAGCCAATTACGATCCGCTGTTGTATGAACCGGGTTACACCGGAAGTATTGAAAGAAAAACTGGAAGCAGAGGGAGCGAAGGTAGAAGCACATCCGTATCTTCCTTATGCGTTTTATCTTTCAGATTATGATTATCTGGAAGGTCTGGAAAGTTTTCAGGAAGGACTCTTTGCAGTACAGGATATCAGTTCTATGTTTGTCGGAGAACTAGCAGATCCAAAAGCCGGCGATCATGTAATTGATGTCTGTGCAGCACCGGGAGGAAAATCACTTCATGTGGCAGAGAAACTTCAGCTGGCAGATGAAGCGGCAGCGAGAGAGAACGGAACAGAAGAAAAGGCAGGACGGGTTGAAGCAAGAGATCTGACTGAATATAAGACAGATCTGATCTGGCAGAATATCGACCGTTCCGGACTTGGAAATATTTGTGCAGTATGTAAGGATGCGTCAGTGTTTGATAAATATGACGAGGAAGCAGCAGATCTTGTGATCGCAGATCTTCCGTGTTCCGGGCTGGGAGTGCTTGGCAAAAAGCCGGATCTGAAATATCGTGTACAACCGGAGGATCTTGAAGAGCTTGCAGATTTACAGAGAAAGATCCTGACTTGCGCACAGGCAATCGTCAAGGATGGCGGCACATTGATGTACAGCACATGTACCGTAAATCCGGGAGAAAACATGGACAATATACACTGGTTCTTGAAAGAATACCCACAATTTGAACTGGACGATATTACAGAAAATCTTTGCAAGGAGTTACGAAGTGATGTGATCGAGAAGGGATGTATCCAATTCTTCCCGGGAGTTCACGATTGTGACGGATTCTTTATTGCAAGATTAAAGAAAAAAGCATGATTTTCAGGAAATGTGAAAAAATAGAAAAAGCAGACAAATAATGTGAATAACTCACAGAAAAAACGAAATACAGGAGGAAAACTTTAAGATGAAGAAGGATATCCGTGCTTATGGATATGAAGAATTACAGAAAGAGATGGCGACGATCGGAGAAAAAGCATTTCGTGCAAAACAGATTTATGAATGGCTGCATGTGAAGCTGGTAGATCATTTTGATGAGATGACGAATCTTTCAAAGGCTTTGAGGGAAAAACTGGAAGAGAATTATGAGATTCTCCCGGTTGTTATGCTGGAGAGACAGATTTCCCAGATTGACGGTACGAACAAGTTCTTGTTCCGTCTTTATGATGGAAATGTAGTCGAAAGTGTTCTTATGAAATATAAGCATGGAAATTCTGTCTGTATTTCCTCTCAGGTCGGTTGCAGGATGGGATGTGCATTCTGTGCATCAACGATCGGAGGTCTGGTGAGAAATCTTTCTCCGTCTGAGATGCTTGGACAGATTTATCAGATTCAGAAGATAAGTGGTGAGAGGGTTTCAAATGTAGTGATCATGGGAACCGGTGAACCGATGGATAATTACGATAATTTCCTGAAGTTTATTCATTTACTTACAGATGAGCATGGACTGAATATCAGTCAGAGAAATGTCACCGTATCAACCTGCGGAATAGTTCCAAAGATGAAAGAACTGGCGAAAGAGCATTTACAGATCACACTTGCACTTTCACTTCACGGTTCCAATCAGGAAAAGCGAAGAAAATTGATGCCGGTTGCAAATAAATATGATATCACAGAAGTACTCGCGGCCTGTGACGAATATTTCAAAGAAACCGGCCGGAGAGTGAGTTTTGAGTACAGCCTTGTGCATGGTGTGAATGATACGGATGAGGATGCACAGGAACTGATTCATTTATTAAAGCACAAGAACTGTCATATCAATCTGATACCGGTCAATCCGGTAAAAGAGCGTGATTTTGTTCGTCCAAGCCGGAAAAGTGCTTTGAATTTCAAAAATAAACTTGAAAAAAGCGGAATAAATGTTACTATAAGAAGGGAAATGGGCTCTGATATTGACGGAGCCTGCGGTCAGCTCAGGCGCCGCTACGTAGAAACTGAAGGAGAATAGAAGGTATGAAGACATTTTCAATTACAGATGTTGGAATGGTGCGACAGGTAAATCAGGACTACGTCTTTACGACGGGAAAACCACTGGGTATTCTCCAGAACCTGTTCGTGGTAGCGGATGGTATGGGTGGCCATCAGGCAGGAGATTATGCTTCCAAGTGTACTGTGGAAGTGATGATCAAAGAGATTGCGAAGAGCGAGGGCGAGGATATTGAACGTGTTCTTGTAAAAGCAATCAAGGCTGCCAATCGTGAGATTATCAAAGAAGCATCCGGTGACGAACATCTGAAGGGGATGGGAACAACGGTTGTTGCCGCTACTGTGAAAGAACAGATGCTGTATTTTGCCAATGTAGGAGACAGCCGTCTGTATCTGATCAATCAGGGGATCCAACAGCTAAGTAAGGATCATTCTCTTGTAGAAGAGATGGTACGTCTTGGTGGAATTAAGCCGGAAGAAGCGAAGCATCATCCGGATAAGAATATTATCACAAGAGCGATCGGTGCAAAAGCTGATGTGGATGTGGACTTTTATGAACACCGTCTGAAACGGGGAGACATCATTCTGATGTGTACAGACGGATTAAGTAATATGGTGGAAGATGAAGAACTTTTCCATATTGTGCAGGGAAGCCGGGATATCGTCGAGGCAGGTGAGATGCTGGTGGAAGCAGCAAAAGAGAATGGAGGAACAGATAACATCGGAGTGGTATTGTTTGAGCCATTTGCAGATGAGGTGAGTGTATGATTAAAGAAGGAGTATTTTTAGGGAAACGATACGAGATACTTGGCCGTATCGGTTCTGGCGGAATGGCAGATGTCTATAAAGGCAAGGATCATAAGCTGAATCGTTTTGTTGCGATCAAGGTGCTGAAGAGCACGTATCGTTCGGATGAGACGTTTATTAAGAAGTTTTTAAGCGAAGCTCAGGCAGCAGCAGGATTGATGCATCCAAACGTAGTTAATGTCTATGATGTAGGGCAGGATCGCGGTCTTTATTATATGGTCATGGAGCTTGTAGAAGGAATTACGCTGAAGGATTACATTGAGAAGAAAGGAAAGCTTTCAGCAAAAGAGACAATCAGTATTTCCATCCAGATGGTGACAGGTATTCAGGCAGCGCATAACTGCCATATCATTCACCGGGATATTAAGCCGCAGAATATCATTATTTCCAAAGATGGAAAGGTTAAGGTTACTGATTTCGGAATCGCGCGGGCTACGACATCAACGGCAACACAGGCAGTAACAACGACAGTGATGGGATCTGTACATTACACATCTCCGGAACAGGCCAGAGGCGGTATTGTAGATGAGAAGAGTGATATCTATTCAGCAGGTATCACGATGTATGAGATGATCACCGGGCATGTTCCGTTTGACGGAGATTCGACAGTGACGGTTGCTTTGAAACATTTGAATGAAGTGATCAAGTCTCCAGCAGAAGAAGTTCCGGATATTCCGTACAGCCTGGAGTGCATTATTATGAAATGTACGCAGAAACTGCCGAATAAGCGTTATATGAGCTGCGAGGAGCTGCTTCAGGATCTGAAGCATTCACTGGTAGATCCGGAAGGGGATTTTGTTGTTCTTGATGGTGTGACAAAACGTATGCCGGCAACATCCCAGGATACAGGTCGGACTACGGTTGTTATGTCACCGGATGAACTGAATCGTATGAAGAATCGTCAGAATTATAATGATGATTATGACGATGATTATGATGATGATTATGAGGACGACTACGATGACCGCCGTAGAAGCCGTTATGATGATGACAATGACTACGACGACCGCTGCAGAAGCCGTTATGATGATGACGATGACTACGATGATCGCCGCAGAAGCCGCTATGATGATGACGATGACTACGACGACCGTCGCAAAGACCGTTATGATGACCGGAATCGCCGTAAGAAGAATGAAGTAAATAAAGACACGAAGAAGATCATGAAGATTCTTATGGTTGTTGCCGGTGTTGTGATCGCACTTTTGATCATGTTCCTTGTAGGAAATGCAGTGGGCGTATTTAAAGGTGGAAAAGGAACGACTACACAGCAAACAGATTCAGAGATGGTAAAAGTACCGGATGTGACAGGCAAGACATATGAGGAAGCACAGAAAGAACTGAACAAATATGATCTCGGAATCCATAAGTCAACTGCGCCTTCCGATACTGTTGCAAAAGGAAAGATTATCAGCCAGGATCCTGCTGATGGAAAGAAAGTAAAGAAGCATACAACAGTCAATGTTGTGATCAGCAGTGGTGAAGAAGCTAAGATGACAACGATTCCAAGTGTTGTTGGTTTGGCAGAAGCTGATGCAGAAAAAGCACTTCAGGCGAAGAACCTTGTTGTGAAGAAAGGTGATCCTGTTTACAGTGATGATGTGGAGCAGGGAGAAGTTGTTTCTGTTAGTCCAAGTGAAGGTGCAGAAGTAAAAGAAGGAACAACGGTTACTCTTGTAATAAGCAAGGGAAATCAGCCGACAAAAGTTCCTAAACTTACCGGAAAGTCCCAGTCGGATGCTGAAGCAGCCCTTTCACAGGCAGGTTTGTCCGGAAATGCAACTGAAGATTACAGTGATACTGTAGAAAAAGGATTGGTTATTTCACAGGATACAGATGCCGGAAAAGAAGTATCTAAAGGTACAACAATTGGATATGTGGTGAGCAAAGGATCAAAGCTGACGGTGGTTCCAGTGCCAAGTATAATTTCTTTTGATAAGAATACAGCAGAGAAAAAGCTGAAAGAAGCAGGATTAACACCAGAGTATATTGGTGATGACTATAGTGATAATTATCCGAAAGGTCAGGTATTTTATCAGTCTGTCAGCGGTGGTACTCAAGTGGAAAAAGGAACAACAGTTCAGTATATGGTCAGCAAAGGACAGCAGCCTACAGATCCGGGACAGGGCTCTGGAACTGGTTCTGAAACAGAAGATTCTGGAAATCAATGATAACAGAGAGCAAGTATATGCAGGGAAAGATAATAAAAGGAATTGCCGGATTCTACTACGTGAATGTAGTAGAATCCGGAATTTTTGAATGTAAAGCAAAAGGTGCCTTTCGAAAAGACGGAATCAAGCCGTTGGTCGGTGATGATGCTGTGATCGAGGTGCTTGATGAAAAAGAAATGACAGGAAATATCACAGAGATCCTGCCGCGTAAGAATGAGTTGATTCGTCCGGCAGTAGCCAATATTGATCAGGCACTGGTTGTATTTGCAGTGACAAAACCGAAACCACATTATAATCTGTTAGATCGTTTTCTTGTCATGATGGAACGAAAAGAGATACCTGTCGTATTATGTTTTAATAAGACAGATATTGCAAGCCATCCTGAAATTGCAGAATTGAAAGAAGTTTATACCGGATGCGGATATCCGGTAATTTTCACAAGCGCGAAGGAAGAAGAAAATATCAGTGAGTTAAAATCACTTTTAAAAGGAAAGACAACTTCGATTGCAGGTCCTTCCGGTGTCGGAAAGTCTTCTCTGATCAATCTTCTGCAGTCTGAAGTGAAGATGGAGACAGGAAGTATCAGTAAGAAGATTGATCGGGGGAAACATACAACAAGACATTCCGAACTGATCGTGATCGGAGAAGAGTCTTATATTATGGATACTCCGGGATTCAGTTCTCTTTACGTCAATGATTTCGAAAAAGAAGATTTAAAATATTATTTTCCGGAATTTACACCGTTTGAAGGACAGTGCAAGTTCAATGGCTGTGACCATATTCATGAACCCGGATGCGCTGTGAAAGAGGCAGTTGAAGAAGGGAAGATCCATAAGATCAGATATGAAGATTATACGGAGATGTACCGTGAACTAAAGGAAAGAAAGAGGTATTAAGTTTATGAAAAATATTTTGGCACCATCTATTCTCTCAGCAGATTTCAAAATTTTAGGAGAACAGTTGAAATTAACAGAAGAAGCAGGCGCAGAGTATATTCATTTTGATGTGATGGACGGAATGTTCGTTCCAAGCATTTCCTTTGGAATGCCTGTTCTCGCATCAATCAAGGGAGCAACAACACAAACACTGGATGTTCATCTTATGGTGACAGAACCGATCCGTTATGTGGAAGAATTCGTGAAAGCAGGAGCAGATATCGTTACAGTTCATTATGAAGCATGTGAAGATCTGCAGGCAACAATTGATAAAATCCATGCAGCAGGAGCGAAAGTGGGAATTTCTATTAAACCGAAGACACCGGTTGATGTACTGCTTCCATATCTGGATCAGGCAGAGATGTTTCTGATCATGTCTGTAGAACCGGGATTCGGCGGACAGGCATTTATTCCGGAATCACTGGAGCGTATCAGTGAATTGAGAAACCTTCTGAATGAAAAAGGACTTACAACTGATATTGAAGTAGATGGTGGAATCTATCATAAAAACGTGGCAGAAGTACTTGCAGCCGGAGCGAATGTAATGGTCTCAGGTTCAGGAGTTTTTAAAGGCGACATCAAAGATAATACAGCAAAGTTTATGGAGATTTTAAACGGCAATGTGTAAGAGAACAGTTATTGTGAGCGGGGGAATGCTGGAAGAAGATTTTATCCTTCCAATTCTTGAGGCAGAAGAGACAGAATTTATTATCGGAGTAGATAAAGGACTCGCATTTCTTTATGAACATAAGATCAAGCCGGATTACATTGTGGGAGATTTTGACAGTGTACCGGAAGAAGTGATCGATTATTATAGAAAAGAAGCAAGTGTACCGATCCGGGAGTTCAATCCGGTAAAGGATGCGTCTGATACGGAGATTGCACTTCGTATGTGTCTTGGACTCAGAAGAAAAGAAATCTGGATTCTTGGAGGAACAGGAAATCGTTTGGATCATTTCTGGGCCAATGTCCAGTGCCTGAATATTGCACTTGAAGCAGGATCTCAAGCGATGATCTTAGACAGTCATAATAGAATTCGTCTGCTTGATCATGGAATCGCAATTCGCAGAGAAGAAGCTTTCGGAAAGTATTTTTCAGTATTTCCTATGCAATTTCCGGTTGAGGATTTCTGTATCAGCGGTGCAAAATATCCATTGCAGAATCATTTGCTCTCATCAGGAGACAGCTTGTGTGTGAGTAATGAGTTCGCAGAAGGTGAAGATGAAGTGAAGATCTCTTTCGTGTTTGGAAAAGTTGTTTTGATGGAAACGAGAGATTGAAATAAGGGATTTATAGGAGCATTCATGTAAGTTTTTGAAGAATGGCCCACTTTGTGGCTCACTAATCTTGGATGTTTTTATCGAAGCTTTAATGCAGTAACAACGCAACAAGTACATAAAAAGAGTTGCTATTTTTATGAATTTGTCATATACTATTCTTAGATAGAGAGCCTATCTTCGGGAGAGTTCCTGCCATATAAGTGGAAGATTTTAAACTCGGGAGAGCTCCTGCCATATAAGTGGAGAATTTTAAACTCAAAGGGAGCGTTAGCTCCCTTGTTTTCGTATAAGGAGAAATAAATAAAAGGAGATACGGATGGAAGAATTCAAATTATATAGTGTTTCGGATGATTATGTGGAATGGTTGCGTAAGGATTTTCCAAACGTATATTCTAACAAAATTAATTCTAGAACACATACTAGGAAATATTTGGGTGTAGTTTTGCAGATTGGACAATATCATTATTATGTTCCGATGTCATCGCCCAAAGATTCGGATTATCAGATTGCAGGAGCAAATAAGGTCATTAAGAAAAGCATTGTGCCAATTATACGAATTGTAGTAAAAAATAAAGATGGTGAAAAAGAATTAAAGGGCACACTCAGAATTAGCCATATGATTCCGGTACCTACATCAGAACTTGAATTATATGATTTGGAAAATGAATCAGATAGTACGTATAAGGATCTCGTTCACAATGAAATGATTTTTATACGTAAACAACGTGAGAAAATTATTTCAAATGCCAAAGTGATGTACAATCAAAAAGTATCAAATGATACAACGGCTGGGTATGTGAAATCAGCACTAGATTTTCAAGCACTAGAGGTGCTATGTGATAAGTATGAAACAATAGATTCAAGCCTGTACCCAGTAGTATAAAATAGTAGATGAAAATTTAGTAGAAAACATATTGATTTTGTGAATGAAATTGGGGAATATATGCACATAAAATAAAAACTTTCGAGGTTTTTATCGGAAATGGTGCTTGCACCAAGTCTGGGTTTGAAAAAGTCCGTTACAATATACAGAGGTGTTATATATATTGTAATGGACTTTTTGTATTACATTCTAGAAAAATCAGGAGGTGTGTATGGTAATAGGAATTATAGAAGATGATAAATTGTTAAGAAAAGCATTAGATAGATCTTTGAAAAATCAAGGTTATACAACGATTCTTGCCGCTTCAAGAAAAGAGGCAATTAAAAATATAGATAGTTCTGTAGATTTGTTGATCGTAGATATTGGATTGCCGGATGGGGATGGAATAAATCTATATCAAGAGCTTCAAAAAAATGGAAAAATTCCAGCTATTTTTTTAACAGCAAAAGATGATGAAAAAGATATGTTAAAAGCGTTTGATACAGGAGCAGATGATTATGTGGTCAAACCATTTTCAATAAAGGTATTGCTAAAACGTATAGAAGTTGTTTTAAAGAGAAAGTCAAATGAAAATACTTTTATGTGCGGACAAGTCATTTTGTATTCTGATAAAAAACAGGTTTTCGTCGGAGCGACGGAAATATTTTTGACAGTCAAAGAGTATCAGCTTTTAGAATATCTTATTATGAATCAGAATCAGGTTCTTACAAAAGAGATGATAATGGAAAATATATGGGGAATCGATAGTGAATTCATTGATCCTAACACAATTAGCGTTATGATCAGCAGATTGAAAAAGAAATTAAATGATTCATCGAATGTTATAAGTAATGTATTTGGAATGGGATATAGAATGGGAGATTAGCATGGTTGTAGCAATTTCTACAGTACTTTTAATAGGTTTCATACTCGGAGGAAGTACTGTATATTTAGTTGAAAATCATTTAAGAACAAATGAAATGAATAAAATATATAAATTGACGGAATCCTTAATAAACGGCAATGAATTAGATGGTTCAGATATCGGGAAAGAAACGCTTTATTCCAAAACTACCAATCAATTAATCCGTTTACAGGAAATGTTAGAAGGAAGAAGAAAAGAGGCTGAAAAAAGTCGATATGAGATACAGAAATTGATTTCTGAGATTGCGCATCAACTACGGACACCGCTGTCAAATATAAAAAATTATACGGAATTGCTGCAAGAATCATTGAATGAAACGCAAGAAGTATTGAATGCAGAATACATGAAAGACTTGCGAATAGGTGAAGAACAATTATGCTTTTTGGTGGAGAGCTTTATAAAAACTGCCCGATTAGAGCAAGGAATCATACAAGTTCACATGCAAAAAGAAAATCTTGTCGAAACGATTCTAAATGCGTTGGGGCAAATACAGAAAAAGGCAGAAGAGAAAGAAATCTTTTTTCAAGTAGAATTGCCAGAGAAAATCCTTTGCGAACATGATAAAAACTGGATGTGTGAGGCGTTTTATAATGTGTTTGATAATGCAGTCAAATATAGTAAAAACAACAGCACGATCAATATCACAATGAAACAGACGGAAATGTTTTATAAAATTCAAGTAAGAGATTATGGAATCGGGATAAGAGATGGAGAAGAAAATAAAATTTTTCAAAGATTTTATCGTGGTGAGCAGGCAAGAGGGCAGGAAGGATGCGGAATTGGTTTATATCTTTCCAGAGAGATTGTTCTATTACAAAAAGGGATGATGAAAGCAAAACAAATGAAGCCAGGGCTGCTTATAGAGGTAAATCTTCCGGTCGAGACAGTTCATATGCAGCTTGTAAGAAGTTTGTAAGAGGTACCATGTATAATAGATTATGGCTGAGTTAAAGGTAGCATTTACGAAAGGAGTTTACAGAAAAGATGGATATAATCAAAGCCATGAATCTAAAAAAATATTATACATCCGATACATATGAAGTGCGTGCTTTAGATGGTGTGTCGTTGACTGTGGAAGATGGTGAATTTATAGCAGTTGTCGGTACGTCAGGATGCGGAAAGACAACACTTATGAACATCTTAGGAGGTCTTGATACTTCGGATTTTGGAGGTGTCTGGATCAGAAATACAAGTTTAAAAGATCTTAACAAGGAAGAAAGAACGATATTCAGAAGAAGAAATATCGGATTTGTATTTCAGCAATATAATTTGATACCTTCTCTTAGTATACGTGAAAATATTGTCCTCCCAATGAGACTGGATGGCAAGGAAATCGATGTAGATTTTTTCAATGAGATTGTTGAAATACTAGGACTAAAAGATAAATTAGAACGCCTTCCATCAACGCTGTCCGGAGGGCAGCAACAGCGAGTTTCTATAGCACGGGCATTATTAACGAAACCGGCTATTGTCCTGGCGGATGAACCGACCGGAAATCTGGATTCTGTTACAAGTATGGAAGTCGTAGGATTACTAAAATCCTGTGCCGCAAGATTTCATCAGACGACATTGATCGTGACGCATCAAGAGGAAGTAGCGCAGATGGCAGACAGAGTAATACGCATGTCCGATGGAAAAATCTATACAAGAGATTGTAACGATTGTTAGGAGGTATCACTATGTTTCATAAGAACATTCCAAATAACAATGAAGATATAATCCGATTCCTGGCTAAAAATTTTGCGGGCACAAAAAAGGTGAGAAATACGATTTTATTTTGCTCAGTAGTAATCGGTATTGTTGCTATAACCATGGTCTTCGGAATCTCCTTTGGAAAAATACAAGCAGAAGAAATAAGATTAACCCGAGAAAATGGAACTGCTTCTTCGGGCAGAATAGAAGATGGAACAGAAGAACAATATGCAAAATTAAAACAACTGGATTATATAAAACAAGTTGGAAAAAGTATTTTTGTAGGTGAAGCTACAGAAGTTTCGGAGAACAATGCAAAAACGATATGTGATATAGTCTGGGCTGACTCAGAAAGCTGGAACGATTTTTTGAGATCGGCATATACCAATGTGATTGGAAGCTACCCACAGAAAAAGGATGAAATTCTATTATCTGAGCGGGCATTGAAAAAACTTGGTATCTCTGAACCGGAACAGGGAATGGAAATAAACTTAGATGTATACAAAGGTCTGTTCGAACATTCGAAAGAAAAATTCAAACTATGTGGATGGTATACTGATTCTGGAAATAAATTAGCAATCGGATATATTTCACATGACAAAATTAAAGAGTTGAAACTGGAAAAGGGTCCCTATACTTTACTTTTCAGTCAGAGCAATCATTTAAGCAGAAGCAAAACAGAAGAAAAATTATATCAGGCATTGCCGATGAAGAGTGCAGATCAGAAGATATACGTTTCTGATACAGCACAATATACTGCCGTTTCTAAATTCGCAGGTGGATATGAGATGGTGATATTGGGAACGATAGGTATTTTGTGCGGAATTTATTTCCTTGTGCGTAATGTTCTTTGGATATCCATGAGTGAAGATATTCAAAATCTCGGATTACTCCACACGATTGGAGCCACAGAAAGACAGATCACAAAAATATACCGGAAACAAATGCGGTTACTCATGTTAAAAGGTTCTGTCTTAGGGAGTTTGATTTCTGTATTGATTTTGGTCTTATTGATACCGGAAATATTAGGGTTTCATTTTTATCAGGAAATGGGAGGAAATATGATACTTTCCTTTTTCAGACCATGGATTCTTTTTCTTTCTGTTGTATTTGTAAATGGAATTTTGTGGATGGCATCAGAAGGCGTTATTAGAAAAATAACGAAGCTGTCTTGTATCGAGAGTGCCACTTATGATGGAAATATGGGTGACAAAAAAATAAAACATCCTGGAAAACTGGTGTTGAAACGCTCTGAGACAGGAGAAATGTTTTATATTGCATGGGGAAATATAACACGTCATAAAGCACGATTTATCATTACAAGTATTTCCATCTTTTTAGGAGTCCTGTCTTTTATTCTAATGAATGTACTTACAAATGGATGCGATTATAAGCATCTTCTTGAGAAACGCCCTGATTTTTTGTTGGCAGGAGAGTTTAGCGAATTCGGGAAAAGCCAGGGATGTGGGGAAGAATATAAAACCAGAGAAATCGATGTTGATCCTTTGTTAACACAGGGAGACGGTGTGGAACTGTTGTATGACAATGATTATGATGAATTTTCACCAATCTCTCAAGAGTTAGAGGAAAAACTACACGAGATAGATGGCATTGATTGGGAGAACTCCAATCTGATTGAAGGAGCCTATGTAGATACGTTTATGTCTAAGAAAGGAATTCGTCCTTATGACGAGGGACTTTCGAATCTTACAAATGACAATATGGTGGAAGGATTCAGCTGGGGCACTGTGCAGATTTTAAATGAAAATCAAATCTTGTCGCTTAAGAAATACGTGCAGGATAATCAACTTAATATTGATGTGGAATCTTTGGAAGAAGGAAATGGTGTGCTGATCATACATGATCATATGCTGACTCCGGAACAGCAAAAACTTGCAGATAAAGCAATTGGCGAACCGGTATATTTTAAAACGTTGCTTTCAAAAGAAGATGCAATTCGTAGAAAAGAACTAATCAATTCAGAGAGTGAAGAGAAACAACAGAAAGACGAATTTCCTCAAAAGGAATCCGAAACATTTACTCTATGCGGTTATTTAGACAGGCAAAGTGATAATTTTCCAGAAATACATCAATCCTGGCATGGAGAAGGCATCTTATATTATTTTATTAGTGAGAAAGGCTTTCAAAAGATACCGACGGAGAAAAAGAGATTAACAATGGAATTGACTGCTGATCCGGGAAAAGAACTTTATGTGAAAACACAGATCAACGAGCTGATATCCGAGGAAAATAAGAAACGATCCGAAATGACAGAAGTATCAATGGATGAAGGAACCGGCGAAGCAGGAGTTTTTGTTATCTGTAAATCAGATCTGATGCAGCAAAAAAAACATATATGAGAGGAAATCGAATTCTCTTAGGTGCTGTAAGTATCATATTATTCATTGCGGGATTGACCAATTATTGTAACGTTGTATTCACTGGGATGTACGCTCGACGAAAAGAGTTTGATGTAATGAAAAGTATTGGAATGACCGATAAGCAAATGAAATTAATGCTCTTTGGAGAAGGCAGTTATTATTTTATGTGTGTGGTGGGATTGTTATTTACTGTAGGAATGGCAGCTTTGGTTGGGGTAAAGATTTATATGGAAAATAAATTGTCATATTTCACATTTCGTTGGCCGATTCTTATTATCGCAGGAATAATGCTATCACTTTTAGTGGTTAATGTTCTGGTTACCCATTTTGTTGTTGGTTTTTGCGGTGAAGAAAAGGATTCGCATTGATACGATGTCTAGACACTGTGTTTTGCCTTCACTTTTCTCAAAAAGGCAAAAAATAGAACGTATAGTTTTCATACGCTCTATCTCATATTTCATATTAAATTTTTAAATTCTACAAACTTGATTTTTCTTATGCTCCTGTTCTATTTTACAACCACAGTGTGGACAATATTCTTCACTATTTATAGGTACAACCCTTAATGATTTGCCACAGAATGGACATTGATTTTTGATTACAATTATGATTAACCTATTATAAGTTATGCCACTTCAATTTTTGCAAATATCATCCAATCTGCAATACATGAAATTAAAATAACTATTCCTAAAAATGCAGGTACTCCTGCAAATTGTTCTAAATAATTTGAATGAATTCAATATTATGCTTTTTTCTCCTTAAATGGCTTCAGAAAGATCACCCATCCAAAGATCAGCAGATTCATTACCAGTGCAACAGGAATATCTCCCCAGTGGATTTGCTGATTCTGAAGTACATCCGCAGAGTACGTTCCTGAAAAAACTACCACCATATTATTATTCAGAAAATGAATAATTATCGGAACCCAGATATTCTGGGTTTTCATATAAGTATATGCCATAAAAATCCCCAGTGAAATACAGGTAACAAACTGGCTTGCCAGAGCCGCCAGCCCCATATCCGGCGTAGTGTAATAGAAGAAGTCTATTGGCAGATGCCATACAGCCCACACACAGCCCAAAAGGATTACGCCGCCTTTTAGTCCAAATTTTTTCTGAAGAAGAGGCTGAAGATAATATCTCCATCCGTATTCTTCTCCAAAGAATGCCACTACTGACAGGAAAAAGTTTACCAAAACAGTAAAAAATATGATCCAGGTAGTAGGATTTGCCATTATTTTGCCAAATTCAGAAAGCTGGCCGCTCAGAGCACAGGCAATCACAAATCTGAGAAGATATAATCCAATAAACAACAGGATCATACGAATAGATATATTCCAATGTTCGCTGTTCAGTCCATAGGATCTGCGCTTTTCTTTACCGGATTGCAGAAGAAGAATCCAGAAAATAACGCTGCCACCTATTATAACGTACTCCATGATCGGTGCCCACTGAGAATATGGCATGCTCATCAGATCTCTATTTTGGGGAGCCAGAACAGAAGCCGCCGTGCAGACAACCAGCACCGCCGTGAGAGCTACAAAGAATATGAAAAAAGCCGTTGGAAGATTTTTATCTCCTTTTTTGGTAATTAAATAAGCCATCATCACACCTGCTGCTGGATACAGCATCTGCGCATTTGGAAAAGCGCTGAGATCAAGACCTTTTCCATAGCCATACCACATCAGAAGTCCCATTACATATGTGATTCCGTATGCTATAATCACATAGATCAATAGCTGTTTTTTCTCTGTTTGCATAAATTTCATAATTTCCTCCTTGCAACTTCTAATTTGTTACTCACATGATATCATACTTTAGACACTTAGGCACAGGTTATTCCCAAAATTGGAGAAAACTTAAAACATTGATTTACTGCAAAGCATAACGAATCTTTTATTAAACAAGGGCAAGATGCGCCCTTGAGTAACTCTAATTTCCTTTTGGAAATCAGGATGCCTGGCAATCTTGATGGGGATTTCGCTCCCCATTCCTTCGAACTTGTATCAATCAACAGATTTTTAATGGCTTACTACTTGAGTAGATGCAGCTTTTCGTCTATATCTGCAGAGCAGTCATGCCGGAAAGGGGAATACTATTTTGTGAAAAGAGAACGACATCAAAAAGCAGGAAAAAGAACTAACGGTACTATGACCATTAAAGGTTGTTCTTAGGAATATTTTTCTTTACATTCATTAATAGTATGTTATACTAGAATAAATCTGATAAATTTGAAACACTTACTATAGTTATTAGAAATGGAGTTCTCTATGGATTTAAAGATGATACTATTTATTGCTTTAATCATTATTTTTTTTATAATTCCGTTACTAGCATTTATTATTAAATCTGCAGTAAAGCAAGGAACTTTGGAAGCTTACAAGATTATTAAAAATGATAAAGATAAAAATATTTTATAACTCTAATCTAAAATCTAGTATGTTCAATAAAAATCCTCTTTTTTAAAGAGTTGGATATTCTTCAATTATTTCTTGTTATTAGTTGTATAAGACCCATATAAGGTATCTACTTAATAGAGGAAAAGAAAATTATAGATGTTTTAAGGAAAAGTGGCTATTTTTAAGAATATATCAATCAACTTTGTTTTATTGTATTTTGATACTCTTGTGTTAATATCTAGATAAAAAAGAAATGTCCTAACAGTATTCTTCATGTTTATGTGAATATGAATTAATCTGCTAAGGCATTTCTTTTTATTTGTATCTTTAAAATATCATTTGAAATAATCAATTTTTTAGCAAAGTATGTCTTTTTGGTACCATATGAGACGCATTTGTGCAAGATTTCCTCCTTCTTCAGATGTTTCGAACATATGATTGATTACCTTTGCTTTTTGGAAAAAAGAAAAAGCCTTAAAACAGCGATTTTACGCGGTTTCTAAGACTTTTTAGTACAGGGGATGAGAGAATCGAACTCCCACCAAAGGTTTTGGAGACCCCTATCATACCATTTGACCAATCCCCTATTCAGTTGTCGCTTAACTCAAGCGACTTGTTAAGTATACCCTATGGCGTGCGGAATGTCAAGAAAAAAATAAAGAAAATTTCACATTGAAAAATTTCGTTACTGCTCACTCCCGTGTGAATCACATCGTTGTTCTGCCTGGAAGTGCGTGCTATAATGATGTCAGTTAAAAAATAACTAAAGTGGAAAGGGAATGGATAAAGTAAATCAATGTTGTATACAATACCTGATTATTATCATGAATTTCGTTGTGTTGCAGGAAAGTGCGAGGACACTTGTTGTGCAGGATGGCAGATCGTTGCGGATGAAGCCGCGCTGGAAAAGTATAAAAATGAGACAGGTGTATTTGCGGAGCATCTGAAAGAATCTATTAACTGGGAGGAAGGAACATTTAAACAGGATAAAGAAAAAAGGTGTGTGTTTCTTAATAGATCGAATCTATGTGATATGTATACTGCATTAGGAGAAGAAAGTTTGTGCAGAACCTGTAAATTATATCCAAGACATATCGAAGAATTTGAAGATGTGCGGGAAGTGACGCTTTCTGTATCTTGCCCGGCAGTGGCACGAATCCTGATGAACAAAAAAGAGCCGATGCATTTTCTTTCTTATGAAACAGACGAGGAAGAAGAATATGGTGACTTTGATCCATTTTTATATTCAAAGCTTGTGGATGCCAGAGAAGTGTTGATTGATATTTTACAAGACAGAGAGAAAAAGCTGAATTTACGGGCAGCACTTATTCTGGAAATTGCACGTGATGTGCAGGAATGTATTGATGAAGAAGATATATTTTCTATGGATGATGTATTTGATTATTATCGGACAGAAGAAGGGATTCACGAAGTTGAAACTGATTTTGCAGAAGCAGATCATCTGACGTATATTAGAAAAATGTTCCAAAATCAGTATCAGATGGAACATTTAAGAGGCGATTGGGAGTCTTATCTTAAAAAAGCGGAGAAACTATTATATGGAAATGCAAATGATAATCTGTGCGAAAAGCACTATATGGAGATGCTAGGAGAGTTTCATACCTGGCTTCAGAAAGAAATGCCGGAGTATGAAATACAATATGAACAGCTCCTGGTATATTTCATCAGTACTTACTTCTGCGGTGCAGTATATGATGGAGAAGCATTTGCAAAAGCTCAGATGGCTGTTGTCAGTACACTTCTGATCCATGAACTTCTGATGGCGCAATGGAAAATGAATGAAAAAGCATTGAGCATAAAAGATGTGATAGAAATTGTGTATCGTTATTCGAGAGAACTGGAGCATTCGGATTCGAACTTGAATTTGATCCAGGAACTGATGTCGGAAAGAGAGTATTAATAAGTGAATAAAAATAAGACCATCGGCTTTATGTTCAGCCGATGGTCTTATTTTTAAGAAGTAGAATCGTTTTTTTATAGGTTGAAAAAATTCTCTTACAGAATTCCAAGATCGATCATTGCTTTTTTCAGAACTTCTTTATGTGCATCTTCCATCTCTGTCAGAGGAGCTCTAAGAGTTCCGACTTCTTTCCCCATCATGTTAAGAGCAGCCTTAACCGGGATTGGGTTTACCTCGCAGAAGAGTGCGTCAATCAGCGGAAGTGCATCTAACTGCATCTTGCGGCTACCTGCGATATCTCCTGAGAAAAATTTATAGCACATATCATGTACATAGGTCGGAGCTACGTTGGAAAGAACGGAGATAACACCGATTCCGCCAAGTGCGAGAAGTGGTACAACCTGATCATCATTTCCTGAGTAAAGATCTACATTACCATCACAAAGATGCATAATCTGTGCGACTGTGCTGATATTTCCAGAAGCTTCTTTAATACCAACGATATTCTCAACATCTTTCACAAGTGTTGCAACTGTCTGTGGCTGAAGTCCACATCCTGTACGGCTTGGTACATTGTACAGAATAGCCGGAATATTTACTTCATTACAAATAGCTGTGTAATGAGCGATCAGTCCGTTCTGTGTTGCTTTATTATAATATGGTGTTACGAGCAGAAGTCCGTCGGCTCCATCTTCCTGCGCTTCTTTGGACAGCTGAATTGCTGTTCTTGTACAATTAGAACCAGTTCCGGCGATAACCGGGATACGGTGGTTCACACGCTCAATTGCAAAACGGATTGTTGCAGCGTGTTCTTCTTCTGTCATAGTAGCAGATTCACCTGTTGTTCCACAGATGATGATCGCATCTGTACCGCCTGCGATCTGCTCCTCTAACATCTCATCTAATTTGTCATAATTGACCTCAAGATTCTCTTTCATCGGAGTAGCGATCGCTACACCTGCGCCTTTAAAAATTGCCATTCTTTTTATCCTCCTTAAACATGGTGAAACAAAGTATTACTGGTCATAGCAGGTTATTGGTTACTGTTCATAAGTTCCCTGCGAACGATAATCATAATAGCCATGAACGGTAACTGTTTAATATACATCTATGCAAGAAAGCGTAAACTGTAAATAAACATAAAAGAAACGGCAAGATGCGCCGCCCCCAAATTACATCATGTATCTAACGTTACTATACGTTTCCGTGTTTAAGCAAATAATAACACCGAGGGTACAATGATGTCAACATGGTTTCGGGATTTCTTTCTTATTTATAATACCCTGTTTATAAGCACATCTTATAAGAATTGATTATAATAAAGTATAACCGATTTTTTGACTTTTTTCTTATACATATGATATCATTAATCTGCTAGATGTGTGAATGACAAAGCTGTTTCATTTGCACTTTTTTTATGCTTGCATGTTTGTCTTTTGAAAAACAATCGCAAGAAACGACATAAGATAACAAGAGAGAATTGCGAGGATGAGAACCGCGATCCTCGGAAAAAGGTATGTGGATAGGAAGGAGACCTACTGTGTTAACAATCGGTAATTACGTGAAAGTTAAGACACTGGAGGAAGCTTACGAGCTGAATCAGGCAAGAAACAGTCGTATCATGGGCGGCATGATGTGGATGAGATTAGGAAATGCGAGAGTGAAGACGATCATTGATATGTCGGATCTTGGTTTGAATGAGATTGAGGAGACAGACCATGTCTTCCGCATTGGAGCAATGTGTACACTGCGCCAGCTGGAAGAGCATGAGGGGCTGAGAAAATTCTATGGGGACGGAATTGCAGAAAGCCTTCGTCATATTGTTGGAGTTCAGTTTAGAAATCAGGCAACAGTTGGAGGCAGTATCTATGGAAGATACGGATTTTCTGATGTGCTGACTTCATTACTGGCATTGGATACATTTGTGGAATTATATAATGGAGGAACTGTTCGACTTTCTGAGTTTGTAAACAGAAAAGCAGATAAGGATATTCTTGTATCTGTAATTGTCAGAAAGAGTAAGAGAAAATTCCGTTACGAATCAATTCGTCAGACAAAGACAGATTTCCCGGTGCTGACCTGTTCTGTCGTAACAGGAATTTACAGAGGTCAGGAGTCCTGGTTCTTTTCAGTAGGAGCAAGACCGATGAAAGCGGCATTGCTTGAAAAGCAGTGGGAGATCCCAAAAGATGCTACAGACGAGCAGCTTACAGAGTATGCAAAACGTGTGGCAGCAGAATTTACTTATGGAAGCAATATGCGCGGAAGTGCGGAGTATAGAAAGCACCTTGCAGAGGTTCTGCTTCGCAGAGAGATGCGCTCAATTTTAGATGAATATAATGCGGAGGAGAAATAGGATGGAAGTACAGTTTACTCTGAATGGAAAGAAAGTAAGCACAGAGATCGCAGCAGATACAGTCCTTTTGAACCTTCTGCGTGATCTTGGATGTAAGAGTGTAAAATGTGGATGCGAGACAACAAACTGTGGTTTGTGTACAGTATGGATCGACGGAAAATCCCGTTTGTCATGTTCTGTTCTTGCAGCAAGCATTGACGGACATGAAGTGACAACACTTGAGGGTGTAGAGAAAGAAGCTGCGGAATTCGGCTCATTTCTTGCACAGGAAGGTGCAGAACAGTGCGGATTCTGTTCACCGGGATTCATTATGAACGTACTTGCAATGTTCCGTGAATTGAAGAACCCTTCGATAGAAGAGATTAAAGAATATCTTGCAGGTAATCTGTGCCGTTGTACAGGATACATGGGACAGCTTCGTGCAATCCAGAAATATATGGAAGTAAGAAATACAGCAGTTAATATTACAGTAAAGAAAATGGGCGGGGAGGAGTAAGAATGGAAAGAATAGATAAAGTTCAGAATCTGATTCCTGAGAAACCGGAATTTGTCCACAGCAATCAGGAAAAAGGAGAAGATGTAGAATCCCTGAAGATTGTAAACCGTCCTGTTGTTAAGAAAGATGCGGCTGCACTTGTAACAGGAAAAGCTGTTTATACGAATGACCTTGCACCGTCAGACTGTCTGATCGTTAAAGTTGTAAGAAGTCCATATGCACATGCATTAATCAAGGATATTAATACAGCTCGTGCCGAGGCAGTACCTGGAATCGAATGTGTTCTTACATATAAAGATTGCCCGAATAAGAGATTTACAATGGCTGGTCAGACATATCCGGAACCAAGTCCGTATGACCGTCTGATCCTTGACCAGAGAATGCGTTTTGTTGGAGATGCAGCTGCTATCGTAGCTGGAACATCTGAAGAAGCTGTTAAGAAAGCAATGAAGCTTGTTAAGATTCAGTATGAGGTTCTTGAACCGGTACTTGATTTCCGTACAGCGAAGGACAATCCGATCCTTGTTCATCCGGAAGACAACTGGAGAAGTCTCTGTCCGGTTGGAGCAGACAACAAGAGAAATCTCTGTGCACATGATGTGAGTGAGGATGGAGACGTAGAGGCAGTTCTTGCAAAATGCGATCACGTGATCGATCGTGTTTACCATACAAAGGCAAACCAACAGGCGATGATGGAAACATTCCGTACTTATACATATTTAGATGCATATGGAAGACTGAATGTTGTTGCATCTACACAGGTTCCATTCCATGCAAGAAGAATCCTTGCGCATGCGCTTGATATCCCGAAGAGCAAAGTACGCGTGATCAAGCCAAGAATCGGCGGAGGATTTGGTGCGAAGCAGACAGTAGTTGCAGAAGTTTATCCGGCACTTATTACATGGAAGACAGGAAAACCGGCGAAGATCATTTATACACGAGAAGAGTCTTTGATCGCTTCTTCACCGCGTCATGAGATGGAACTTCATGTACGTCTGGGAGCAGATAAAGAAGGAAATATCAAAGCAATTGATCTCTATACACTTTCCAACACGGGAGCATTTGGTGAGCACGGACCGACAACAGTAGGTCTTTCCGGTCACAAATCTATTCCGCTTTATGGAAAGGCAGAAGCATTCCGCTTCACATATGATGTAGTTTATACAAATGTAATGTCAGCAGGAGCTTATCGTGGATACGGAGCAACACAGGGACAGTTCGCTGTAGAATCAGCTGTAAATGAACTTGCAGAAGTTCTTGGAATGGATCCGACAGTGCTTCGTGAGAAGAACATGGTACGTCAGGGCGATAAGATGCCGGCTTATTATGGCGAAGTTACAAACAGCTGTACACTCGACAGATGTCTTGCAAGAGCAAAAGAAATGATCAACTGGGATGAGAAGTATCCATACCGTGATATGGGAAATGGAAAAGTCCGTAGTGTCGGAGTTGCAATGTCCATGCAGGGATCAGGAATCTCAGCAGTAGATACAGGTGCGGTTGAGATTAAAGTAAATGATGATGGATTCTACAGTCTGATCATCGGAGCTACTGATATGGGAACAGGATGCGATACAATCCTTGCCCAGATGGCAGCAGAGTGTCTTGAATGTAAACCGGAAGAAGTTGTTGTATTCGGAGTGGATACAGACATCTCTCCATACGACTGTGGTTCTTACGCATCCAGTACAACTTATGTAACAGGACAGGCTGTTGTTAAGACTTGTGAGTCCCTTCGTAAGAAAATCTGTGAACGCGGAGCAGAGTATCTCGGATGTAAGCCGGAAGATGTAGATTTCGACGGAGAATATGTAACAGAGCTGGCAACAGGAAAGCAGATCTCAAGAAGCCAGATCGGAAATAACGTAATGTGCTTCAGCAACGCACCACTATCCGCAAGTGAAGCATTTTCCTCACCGGTATCTCCACCGCCATTCATGGTTGGTATGGCAGAAGTTGAGATCGACAAAGAGACAGGTGTACTCGAACTGATCGATTACGTAGCAGTTGTAGACTGTGGAACAGTTATTAATCCAAGTCTTGCGCGTGTACAGGTAGAAGGTGGAATCGCACAGGGAATCGGTATGGCACTGTATGAAGATATCGTATATAGCGAAAAGGGAAAGAACTTCAGCAATTCCCTGATGCAGTATAAGATCCCGACGCGTCTCGATGTCGGAACAATCCGTGTTGAGTTTGAGAGCAGCTACGAACCGACAGGACCGTTCGGAGCGAAGTCTATCGGAGAAATCGTAATCAATACACCATCACCGGCAATCAGCAATGCGATCCAAAATGCAACAGGAGTGATCATTAGAGAACTGCCGATGACAGCAGAGAAGATTTACAGAGGAATTTGTGAGCGTTAGACTTCGGATTCTGTTTGAAAGTATAAAAAATGAGAGCTGGAATAGTTACTATATGTGGGAGCTGTTCTGGCTCTCATTTTTCATGTTGACATTGCCAGAAGATCTAGAAAAATACCTTCCAAAATTATAAGATTAATTTTGTGGATGCAGAGCGACTCACAAATGTTGAAGAATTTTCAGAGGATTTACAGGTGATACTGGCTATGCTAAGATATAGAAATAGTAGAGAAGAATTGACGGATTACATTAATCAGAATAAAGAATTCTTTCAACATGTTGATTATGAAACGAGTCAGGCAATGAAAGCTTTTCTAAATATGAAAGACGTACCAGGTAAAGTAGGGCAGAAGGAGGCTGTTAACAGTTAAATATAAATCATAAAATCATATAAGTCGGTGGTGAGTTTTATAAGATATTAGAGTGGAATATTATTGAAAGGAGTTGATACTTTGAG
>OOAO01000615.1_pt1 | contig 38551 bp, 30 predicted proteins | sample 1671821 | NCBI WGS metagenome assembly OOAO01 (sample SAMN06348196, study PRJEB24527) | human gut metagenome | biome: human gut; feature: ankylosing spondylitis patient; material: feces | host: Homo sapiens | place: China | collected 2015-10 | reverse complement strand
ATACTGGCAGTCATACTGCTGATGCCGGCATCCATTCAGGCAGCTACTAAGCCGGGAGCAGTAAAGCTTACAAAAATCACTGCAGTTGATTACAACAAGATCAGCATCAAGTGGAAGAAAGCATCTGGGATAACAAACTATATTGTGTATTACAAAGAAGCTGGAAACAGTAAATGGATTAAGTTAAAAACACTTGGTAATACCAAATCCAACTACACCCATACATCTTCCAGCAAATATCCGATTGTTGTCGGTCAAAAATATCAATACACTGTTAAAGCCTACGATAAGAATACGAAGAAGTATGGAAGCTATAACACAAAAGGGTTGACTGTAACAGCATCTTTGAAAATGGTAACCAGAATTCAAGCCAAAATTGAAGGCACAACAGTTAAACTTACATGGAACAAAGTAAGTGGTGCGGACAAATATGCTATCTATTCCAAAATTAAAGCAGGTGACAAATGGAGTAAGATTATTACAGTCAAAGATACCTCATCTTTTATTGATGTAAATCCATGCGTAGATTGTACCAACTATTATTCCGTACGGGGTTATTCCAGTATTACTAAAACATACGGAGTCATGAACAAAACAGGTGTAAGCATTTATGTAAAAGGCAGCGATGAAGTTAAGCCAACAATAACACCAGAGCCAACAGATACTCCTGATTCAGATGATGAAATTGACCATGCTACACCAGAACAGAAGGCGCAGGAAGTATTCAAGCTTGTAAACACAGAAAGAATGAAAGTTGGATTACAGCCGTATAAGTATGATTTAAGGCTTGAAAAGGCCGCGATGGTAAGGGCTAAAGAAATTGCGGTTAAGTTTTCGCATACGAGACCAGACGGAAGAGATTCATACAGCGCTGTTTATGAGGCTGGAGTAGGATGTCCTTCAGGAGAAAATATTGGCATGGGAACAACCAGTGCTGAATATATGGTAACATTGTGGATGAATAGTACTGGTCATCAAGCCGCAATTTTATCAAGAAGTACAACTCATATTGGAGTTGGGTATTATTTAGGGCATTGGGTTCAGCTTTTTTCATATGGGCCTGATGAAAAATGCGTATTTACAATTGATGCGAATGGAGGAATCTTTGAAGATGGAGCATCTGTAAAGTCATTTCAATTTCCACTTAAACAATCACATATCAGCATTTATGATACATTTCCAACACCTATTCGCGAAGGATACAAATTTGATGGATGGATTCTTCATAATAAAAAATACAGCTTATGGAGATGACACTTTTACGGCAACATGGATTCCCAATAATTAATATACCACAGCCAAAAGGAGAATTTGATTACTATGAAAAACGGAGGAGAGAGTTATGTTCGATACCATTCATCATATTGCAATCATTGGAAGCGATTATGAAAAATCAAAACATTTTTAAGTGGATCTGCTTGGGTTTAAAGTAATCAGAGAAAATTATCGAAAAGAACGTGATGATTACAAGATTGATCTGGCATGTGGAACGCAGGAAATAGAACTTTTTATAATAAAAAATGCTCCAGCTCGTGTAAATTATCCGGAAGCATTGGGATTACGCCATCTGGCATTTAAAGTTGAGAGTGTAGATGATACAGTAAAAGAATTGAATGGGAAAGGAATTGAAACAGAGCCGGTACGCCTGGATGATTATACCGGAAAGAAAATGACATTTTTCCATGATCCAGATGGACTTCCATTGGAAATTCATGAGTAGAATGGGGGGTGGCTTAGTGAAACTTTTTTACGAATCTAATATTGAAATTGATGAAGTGGATTTGGAGAAGTGCATGGAAGTGTTTTTCGGAAAATGGGTATAAAAAATGAGTTTGTAATAAGCAAAGATTCTATAGAACAAAACGTGGACAGATTGATTTTTGAATATCATTTGGACGAGTTAAAATAGACTGCAAAATTAAATAGGAGATAATCAAATGGCAAAGAGTACAAGAGGATTTTGCAAATATTGCGGAAAAGAATACACAAGAACGGGGATAGCAAAGCATTTACAAACGTGTAAGAAAAGAGTTGATTTGTGTGAAAAAGCGGAAAAAACAGAAAAATATTTTGAATTGTTGTTATATGGAGCATATAATAAAGACTATTGGCTGATTATTCAAATCAAAGAGAATGCAACATTGGATGATCTGGATCGATTTATCCGTGATATTTGGGTAGAGTGTTGCGGACATTTAAGTGCATTTGAGATTGATGGTGTAAGCTATGAAAAAGAAAAAAGAATATCAGCAAAGTCAGGGAAAAAATTGGAATGGTTTTTCAGAGTTATGATCTTTTTCCAAATATGACAATCTTAAATAATCTTCTTCTGGCACCTTTGAAAGTGCAGAAAAGAAATAAAGAAGAAGTAAAAAAAGAAGCAGAGAGTTGCCATTATACGTGCCATGCTGATGCATCCGGAAATTATGCTTTTGGATGAGATTACAGCAGCTCTTAACCCGGAGATGGTAAGGGAAGTACTTCAGGTAGTTCTGGAATTTGCAAAAACAGGAATGACTATGCTGATCGTAACTCACGAGATGGAATTTGCCAGATCTGTGGCAGACAGAGTGATTTTTATGGATAAAGGAAATATTGTAGAAGAAAATACTCCGGAACAGTTCTTCCATAAAGATTTTGAAGAAACTCTGAAACCGGTATATGGAGATAACATTAATCTTGAGGACCTTGTTGTGGAGTGCGTCTTGCTTATTACCCCTGATACTTCTAAAATATTATTAAGTATCCTATGGATTAATCTGTGGCTCTATGTTAATATAGTAATACTTATCGAATATTCTCCTGTTTTCTTTTTTACCAACCAGGGAAATATTCAAATGATACTTATGGAGGAGAACATGGTATACAAAAGAAGACGGAATGAGGGATTCACACTTGTAGAGCTGATCGTGGTTATTTCAATCCTTGCAGTACTTGTAGGAATTTTATCTCCCGCCTACACAAAATATGTGGAGAGAAGCCGGGAGGCAACGGATCTGGCAAATGCCAAATCTGCTTATTCAGAGCTGATGATAACTGTGGCTGAAGAAGATGAAGTTCCGGCACCCATTATATTTGATTTAAAGCAAAAGGTATCGGACTGGCAGAGTCCCCTTCCGGTCTCAGTCGGAGGAGCTTCATATAATGGTAAGCCGACTGATAACTGGTTCGGAACACCTGCTAGCAATGGATACTGCGTGGTTTCCTATGATAAAAGCAAGGGGGCAATCTTCACATGGACAGATAAGGCACCGTGCAAGGGAAGTCTTGGAGATACTAAAGAATTGCTTAAAGATAAGTATAGCACTCGTAATAATACTGATATGCAGAATGGAAAAGCATTTTTTTCAAACCAAAAGTTTAGAATCAATGGAGTCAATGGACTCAATGGACCGGAGGTTCAGGTACGTGTATACTACGCAGATTCCGCAGCTTTTAAGGATGCACTTAAATCCTATACGCCTACACCTGCTTCCTATTGGGATAGCCCATTTCATAGACTACAAACAGGGGGAGACAAGACAAAAACAGAAGATGGCTTCGCCTACTACACCTACGGCCCCAATGGTTCCATTAAGGAATTTACCTACGTAAACGAAAAAAACGTTTATCGTTCCTACGATGGCGGATCAACCTGGTACGACATTCCCCCGCCTCAATCAAAACCACAATCATAAATGGAAATAATGTGAAGTACCTGAAAATTTATTTTCACAATTCTTGAAAAATTATTTTTTCTCTAAACAGCTTCTTTAATTAAATCAGGCAAACTCACTGTTCCAATTGCGAAAAGCAAAGAACAGTGGGTTTTATTTTTTTATCTTAGCCTGTATTAACTTGCTATTTGCCCTGTGAAATGGTAAAATCTAAATATCTTACAGTTTGTGACAAAAATTCAAAAAAACTGAAAACAAAGGGAGAAAGCAATGGAAGAGAGAAATAACAGACTGTTGAATGCAAAGCTGAATAAGTATATTGTTCCGGGGATTATGATGTCTCTGGCGCTTCAGCTGGGAAATATCGTAGATACCATATTTGTAAGTAATCTGATCGGGGTGGAAGCAATGTCTGCAGTTACCCTGAGTCTGCCGGTGGAGACAATTGTTCAGCTGACCGGCTACTGCCTGGGTATCGGCGGTTCCATAGCCGTGGGAAACATGCTTGGCAAGCGAGACAAGGAGGGCGCGTCAAAGCTATTTTCCGCCACCTTTATCGTAACACTTGTAGTGGGAATCATAATTGCAATCTGTGCCATTCCTGCTGCCGGTCCCATTGCCAGGCTTCTGGTATCCGGTGACGGTGTGCTGACCCATTATACCAGAGATTACATTCGTGTGAGCATGCTGGGTGCACCGGTGATCGGTATCGGCCTGATGATGGTCAACTACCTTGGGGTAGAAAATCACCCGGAGCTGGCATCCGCTTACCTGATCTCCGCCAATGTGATCAATCTTGTACTGGACTATATTTTCCTGAGGTACACTCCTATGGGGATCACAGGTGCATCCTTATCAACGGTACTTGGTTTCCTGTTTGCCATGGGGATTTTCCTGATCTATATCCGTTCTGACAAACGAAATCTCCGTCTGATGAGGCTGAAATTCAGTGAATTTGGAATAACAAAAGAAGCCATTGTTACAGGCGTTCCCATGCTGATCTTTATGGCAGCCAATTTTGTAAAGGCACTTGGACTGAATACTATTATCATGAACCAGCTGGGTGAGGAAGGTATGGCAGTATTTACTGTCTGCGACAATGTGCTGCTGATCGTTGAGATGCTTACAGGCGGAATCATCGGTGTGATTCCCAATGTGGCAGGAATCCTTTTCGGAGAGAAGGACTATGTGGGAATCAGAGTTCTTTGCAAAAAGATGCTGAAATACAGTTACATCCTGCTGGCTGTGATCTTTGTTCTTATTATGCTGTTTACCGAGGAAATCACTGTCATGTTCGGAAGCGGCGGTGGCGAGCTGGGCAGTCATATGGTCCAGGCGCTGCGAATCTTTGCTTTGTGTGTGGCACCTTATCTGTGGAATAAGTTTATTATCAGCTATTACGAGTCCATTGAGGAGACAGCCATTGCAAGCTTTGCCACATTTCTGGAGAATGCGGTGGTAGTTCTGCCTGCAACCCTGGTGGGAATCCTTGTATGGAAACAGATTGACGGGATCGGTATCGACGGAATTGCAGCAGGATTTGTTGCCACTGAGATCATAACTGCAGTTGCAGCCTGTATTTTCAGAAAAATCAGGCATAAGAATACAAGCTTTTATATTGTTCCTGACAAAAATCCGGGGATTAATCTGGATTTTTCCATTAAGAGTACCATGGAGGAAGCACAAACGGTTCATAAGAGGATCATAGAGTTCTGCCAGGAACAGGGAGCTTCCAAAAGCAAGGCAAATCTTGCCGCAGTGTGTGCGGAGGAAATGACTGTAAATATTATACGATTCGGGGGAAAAACCTCCAACTGGATCGACATTAACCTCTGTCTGGAGGATGATCTCTGCAGACTGAGGATCAGAGATAACGGTGTGAATTTCAACCCTCTGGAATATCAGTATGACAGTGAAGACTTTGATATACATGGGATTGAACTTGTCAAGAAGGTATCAAAATCCATGGATTATATTCGTGCGATTGATATGAATAATACCATAATATCTTTTTAGGAGGTACATGAAAATGAAAAATATTAATGAAAGGAACAATTTTGTTTTTGAGTTTCGGCCGGTAACAGAATTGTTCGAGGAGCAGGTGAAGCTTCATCCAGAGAAATGTGCAGTTGTCTCCGGCAAAGAGAACTTCACCTATGCACAGCTCAATGAACGGGCCAACAGGATTGCCAATGCACTTGTGGAAAAAGGTGTCAGACGGGAGACCATCGTAGGTGTGGTTCTTGAGAGATGCTGTGATTTCTACGCAGTGCGACAGGGTATCCTGAAGGCAGGAGGCGCATTTGCAGTTGCCACACCGGATTATCCTGATGACAGGATCCGGTATATTTTTGAGGATTCAGGAGCTCCTTTTATTATCACGACCAAGGAGATTGCAGAGGAACGAAAGGAACTGTTTGCAAAGCTTCCCTGTACAGTACTTCTGATCGAGGAACTTCTGGAGAATGAGAATACAGAGAATCCTCAGGTAAAGATCGGGGAGCATGATCTCTGTTATTGTATCTATACTTCCGGTTCCACCGGCAAACCAAAGGGTGTGCTGATCGAACATATCAACCTTGCCAATTTTGTAAATCCTGATCCGAAAAATGCAGAAACCTATGGTTATGTAAGCAGAGGAAGTGTGTCTCTTTCCATGGCTGCCATGACCTTTGACGTTTCTGTTCTGGAGGAATTTCTGCCTCTGACTAATGGGATGACTGCAGTGATCGCCTCTGATGAGGAGATTCTGAATCCTCTTATGCTGGGTGAGCTGATTGTCAGAAATAAAGTGGATATTATGACCACAACTCCTACTTACCTGTCCAATATGATAGATCTGCCTCAGCTTGAAAAAGCAGTTTCTCAGATTAAGGTATTTGATGTAGGTGCGGAGGCTTTTCCACCGGCTCTGTATGACAAAATTCGCAGAGTAAACCCGGATGCCTACATTATGAACGGTTATGGACCTACGGAAACTACTATCAGCTGTACTATGAAGGTAATCACTGACAGTAAAAATATTACCATCGGTGTCCCTAACGGTAATGTTAAGGTCTATATCGTGGACAAGGAGAACCACGTTGTTCCTGACGGCGAAACAGGAGAGCTTGTGATCGCAGGTCTTGGAGTAGGCAGAGGCTATATGAATCTGCCGGAAAAGACAGCTGCTGTCTTTATTGACCTGAACGGAGAGAGAGCCTACAAGACCGGTGACCTTGCAAGGATCAGTCCTGAAGGTGAGATTGAGTTTTTCGGAAGAATGGATAACCAGATCAAGCTTCGCGGACTGAGAATTGAGCTTGGGGAGATTGAAGAGGTGATCAATTCTTATGAGGGAATTATTACCAGCATTACCGTACCTGTGGATAATAAGTATCTCTGCTGTTATTTTATTGCAGACCGTGAGATCAGTCCTGAGGAGCTTTCCGATTATGCGGCAGAATCCCTGGCACATTATATGGTTCCTGAGGTATTTATCCAGCTGGAGAAAATGCCCATAACCCAGAACGGTAAGATTGACAAAAAAGCACTTCCAAAACCGGTTGCCCAGCCAAAGAACCTGAAAGAGCCTGAGACCGTAATGCAAAAGAAGATTTTCCAGATCGTTGCAAAGGTTGTAGAGAATGACTTCTTTGGTATTGACACAAGCTTTTATAAGGCAGGCCTGTCTTCCATAAGTGCCATGAAGCTGTGTATTCTCATCTCCGATGAATTCGGAGTTACAGTGAAAACCAGTGACCTCCACGAAAACAATACAGTGGAGAAGCTGGAAAAATATATTATGCTGGCACCTAAGATCAGAACCTATGAAAAAAGAGAGGTTTATCCTCTTACAGGTTCCCAGAAGGGAATTTTTGCAGAGTGTATGAAAAATCCTGAAAGCACTGTATATAATATTCCTTTCCTCTTTGATCTGGAGCCTGCCATTGATGTGCAGAAGCTTTCAGATGCCATTACCAGTACAGTAAGTGCACATTCCTATCTGCTCACAAGGGTGTATCTGAATGACAGAGGTGAGATGGTACAGAAGCCTTACAATGAAACCTTTGTACCTGAGGTGATCCAGACCACAAATGAGCAGTTTGAGGAACTGAAGGCTCAGCTTGTGCGCCCCTTTAAGCTTGAAAAGGGATGTCTGCTCAGAGCAGCGATCTATATTACTGAAGACAGGAAATATCTCTTTACAGACTTCCATCATATCCTTGCAGACGGTAACTCCTATGATATTATTTTTGAAGATATCAACCGTGCCTATATGGGTGAGAAACTGAAAAAGGAATCCTATACTGGCTTTGATGCTGCACTGGATGAAGAGCAGCAAATGAAAGAGGGTAAATATAAGAAGGCTGAGAAATACTATGACAGTATTTTTGAGGGAGTCGAGACAGAATCCCTTCCTCTTCCTGACAGAAACGATGAAATCCCTGAGAGAGGTTATCTGTCAAAAGAGATGGACACAAGGGAATCTGTGGTCCTTTCCGCCTGTGAAAAGCTGGGTGTTACCCCTAATATTTTATTTACAGGTCTGTTCGGTGTTCTCATGACCAGATACTCCAATTCTGAGGACAGTCTTTTTGCCACCATCTATAACGGCAGAAATGACTCCAGACTTGAAAATACTGTTTGTATGCTTGTAAAGACCCTGCCTGTTTATTGCTCCTGTGATCCAAAGGCTACCATACAGACCTATATGGCAGAGCTTTCCGAACAGCTTCTGTCCTCCATGGCCAATGATATTTTCCCATTCTCTGACATCTGTGCAAAATACGGTTTCAGTTCTGACCTTGTTTTTGCATACCAGGCAGAGCTCAGTGACGATTATCCCATTGGTGATACCATTGCCAGAGGCCATGACCTTTCCCCGGATATGTCTAAAATGCCTTTACTTATCCAGGTGAGAGAGTATGACCATAAATATGTACTGACTGCAGAATACCGCAGCGATAAGTATAGTGAAGAATTTGTAAAGGGAATCCTGGATGCCTATGAGGCAGCAATGGATTCCATGCTGAAGGCAAAATATATTTCTGAAATTTCCATTTTGTCCGGAAATGCTGCAGATAAAATCGCAGAGTTTAACCATACTGCCCATGAATATGACAGAAGCCAAACTATCTCTGATATGTTTGACGAAATGGTGGAGATCATTCCGGATCATACTGCAGTCGTATTTAAAGACAGAAAATATACCTATAAAGAACTGGATGAGATCAGCGACAGACTTGGAAAATATATTGTATCCCAGGGCATCGGCACTGAGGATGTTGTATCTATCCTGATTCCACGCTGTGAATATATGGCCATCGCACCTATGGGCGTGATCAAGGCCGGAGCAGCTTATCAGCCTCTGGACCCCACTTACCCCAGGGATCGTCTCATGTACATGCTGGAGGATTCTGCTGCCAAGCTTCTCATCGCAGACAGAGAGCTTTTACATCTGGTAGACGGCTATCAGGGACCTGTGTTATTTACAGATGAGATCCCGGGACTTGCTGATATAGAGGCTGAGCTTAAAAAACCTCAGTTACATGATCTGTTTATCCTTCTGTACACCTCAGGTTCCACAGGTGTGCCAAAGGGCTGTATGCTTGAATATGGAAATATTACTGCATTCTGTCGCTGGTACAGAAAATATTATGGTATAGATTCTGCTTCCAGGATAGCAGCCTATGCATCCTTTGGTTTTGATGCTTCCATGATGGATATTTACGGAGCGATTACAAATGGTGCACAGCTTCATATTATTCCGGAAGAGATCCGTCTGGATTTCATGGGACTTCAGAGTTATTTTGATGAGAACGGTATTACCCATTCCTTTATGACCACACAGGTAGGAAGACAGTTTGCACTTGAGATGGAATGCAAGAGCCTGAAGTATCTTTCCGTAGGAGGAGAAAAGCTTGTTCCATGTGAACCGCCAAAGGGTTATACCTTTATAAATGCTTATGGCCCTACAGAGACTACCATTTTCATTACTTTATTTGAGGTGGATAAGTATTATCCCAATGTTCCTATCGGAAAAGCACTGGATAATGCCAAGCTTTATATTGCAGACAAGTTCGGACATATGCTTCCTCCAGGTGCATGCGGAGAACTGATGATCACCGGATGGCAGGTTTCAAGAGGATACCTTAATAAGCCTGAGAAAACAGCTGAGGTCTACACAAAGAATATTTACGATGATACTCCGGGTTATGAGGTAATGTACCACTCCGGTGATGTGGCAAGATATCTTCCTGACGGAAATATCCAGATCATTGGCAGAAAGGATTCCCAGGTTAAAATCAGAGGTTTCCGAATTGAGCTTTCAGAAGTGGAAGAAGTGATCAGAAGATATTCTGGTATCAAGGATGCCACTGTGGTTGCCTTTGATGAGCAGGGTGGCGGCAAATATATTGCTGCATATGTGGTATCTGACAGTGAAGTAGATATTAATGCTTTAAATAACTTTATCAAGGAGACAAAGCCTCCATATATGGTTCCTGCTGTTATCATGCAGATTGACAAGATCCCGCTGAACCAGAACCAAAAGGTAAACAAGAAGGCTCTCCCAATGCCTGAGAGAAAGGCAGCAGAGATCATCAAGCCACAAAACAAAGTGCAGCAGAAATTATTTGACTGCATTGCAGAGGTTCTGGGTTATACAGAATTTGGAATCACCACAGATATTTATGAGGCAGGACTGACCTCTATCACAGCCATCCGGCTGAATATTCTGATCTCAAAGGCCTTTGACATTGTTGTGAAAACATCGGATGTAAAGAATCATCCTACAATCCAGATGCTGGAGGACTTTGTAAAGACTGCAGGCAAGGAGACAAAGAGGGAAGTACAGGAAAGTTATCCTCTCACCAACACACAGGAGGGAATTTTCATTGAATGTACTGCAAATATGGGTTCAACCATCTACAATATCCCTTATCTGCTGAAACTTGATAAAAAGGTAGATCTGGATAAACTTGCAGCAGCCATTGACAGTACAGTGGAAGCCCATCCTTATCTGAAAACAAAGCTTTTCATGGACGATAATGGAAATGTGCTTCAGAAACGGAATGATGATCTTGTATACAAAACACAGATCATAAATGGAATGAATAAAGAGACACTGGTCCGTCCGTACATGTTGTTTAATGAGAAGCTTTTCCGGTTTGAGATATACAGAACCTGTGAAGGTAATTATCTGTTCCTTGATCTTCATCATATTGTTGCTGACGGTACCTCCCTTGCCATTATCATGAATGACATTAACAGGGCCTACAGCGGCGAGAAGCTGGAACCGGAGACCTATACCTCCTATGATCTTGCTCTGGACAACAGGGATGCCCTTGCCGGAGATATTTATAAAAACGCAGAGGGCTATTACAGATCTGTATTTGAGAACGCAGGAGGAAGCATCAGCTTCTATCCGGATAAGAGTGGAGCAGTTCCCACAGCTGAGCTTTACCGCAGGGAATCAGCAGAAATCTCCGTACAGGGTGTAAAGGAATTCTGCAAAAAGCATGGAATTACAGAGAACGTATTCTTTATTTCTGCCTTTGGTATTACATTGGGCAAATATAACTTTAAGAAGGATGCTGTATTTACCACCATTTACCACGGAAGAAATGATTCCAGACTTTCGGAAACAGTGGGTATGCTTGTAAAAACTCTTCCTGTTTACTGTAATTTTGCAGGAAGCACAGAGCAGTGTCTCACTGAGGTTCAGAAACAGCTGATCAATTCCATGAACAATGATATTTATCCGTTCTCGCAGATCAGTCATGAGTTTAATATTAAGGCAGATGCCATGGTTGTGTACCAGGGCGATAATTTTGAATTTGACAATGTAGGCGGAGAATATGCACAGGAAGAGCCTGTCCGCCTGAATATGGCAAAAGCCCCAGTATCCATCAGTATCTCCATTGAGAAGAATAAATTTGTCTTTGACATTGAATACCGAGGCGATATGTACCAGGAAGAAACCATAAAATATCTGGCAGATAATCTGGAGCTTATTGCTGAGGGACTCCTGAATGAATGTGCCCCTGCAGATATCAGACTGATGTTTGAGGAAGAGACGGAAATGGAGAATATTCCTGAGCATGCAGGAAAGACCTTTGTGGATCTGTTCCGGGAGGCAGCAGCGAAGTATCCGGACAGACCGGCTGTAAGAGATGAATTTGGTGACTTTACTTACAGAGAACTGGATAAAATGTCTGACTACGTTGCACAGAGGCTTACTGAAAATGGATTTGGTCCGGAGCAGGCAACCGGTATCCTGTGTGGCAGAACAAAGGAATATGCCATCGCTTATGTAGGTGTTATGAAAGCAGGCGGAGCCTATGTTCCTCTGGATCCGGAATACCCCCAGAGCAGAATTGAGTACATGTTAACAGATTCGGGAGCAGAGAATCTTCTTGTGATCGATCAGTACAGAGATCTGGTAGATTTCTATAAGGGAAATGTGATCAGCCTGGATTCTGTGGAAGCAGAAGCAAAGGATTTTGAACTTACTGCCAAACTTACCGCTCCCAAACCTGAGAACCTTGCGTATATGATCTATACCTCGGGATCCACAGGAAAGCCGAAAGGTGTTATGCTGGAACACAGAAACCTGATGAACCTGATCGAATATATCACACAGAACAGAGGCCTTACACCGAATGACATTACTGCAGAGTTTGCAAGCTTCTGCTTTGATGCGTCAGTGATCGATCTCTTTGCTCCTCTTACTGCAGGTGCGATCTTATACATTTTACCTGAGGGTATCCGAAAGGATGCAATCGCCATAAGCAAATATATAAAAGAAGCAGGGATCACCACAGCAACCTTCCCTACACAGATGGGCGAGCTGGTGGCAGAGCTTCTGGAGGATGCACCGGCCCTTAGATTTGTCACATTGGGCGGAGAGAAATTCAAGCATTACAGAAACCGTACCTATCAGATGATCAATGGCTACGGTCCTACAGAAAATACAGTATCTTCCACAGAGTTCAGGGTGGATAAGCAGTATGATAATATTCCGATCGGAAAATCCCAGAGAAATGTCCGCAGTTACATTGTGGATGAGGCTCTGAACAGACTTCCGGTGGGAGCTTCCGGCGAGCTTTGCCATGCAGGACGTCAGATCGCCAGAGGATATCATAATCTTCCGGAAAAGACTGCCTCTGTATTTGTGGAGAATCCATTCTCCGTATGTGAGGAGGACAGAAGACTTTACAGAACCGGTGATATGGTCCGCATGAAAGGTGACGGAAATATTGAGTACATAGGCAGAATTGACTCCCAGGTGAAGATAAGGGGATACCGTGTTGAGCTTGGTGAGATCGAGGGAGCCCTTCTTAAACATGAATTGGTACAGAATGCAGCTGTTACAGTGATCGAAAAGAGCGGAAACAAATATATCACTGCTTATTATACAGGGGAAAGCATTCCGGATGAAGAATTAAAAACCTTCCTGGAGCCGCTGCTTCCGGATTACATGATGCCATCCTTCTTTGTTTACCTTGAAGCAATGCCGGTGACACCAGGAGGTAAAATCGACAAAAAAGCATTGCCAATGCCGGAGATAACCACAAATACTGCCAGCTATGTAGAGCCGGTTACTGCAGCTCAGAGAACACTTTGTGAGATTTTTGAGAAAGCGCTGGGAATCGAAAGGGTAGGTATTGAAGACAACTTCTTTGAGCTTGGAGGATCTTCTCTTACTGCATCCAAGGTTGCTGTTATGTGTCTCTCAAAGAATATTTCGCTGGTATATGCGGATATTTTCAAATATCCTACTGTACGGGAGCTGGCAGCTCTGATTGATAATGACGGAATTACAGAGACTGCCCAGAGTAAGAATGAATTTTCAGATTATAACTATAACAAGATCCAGAACGTGATCAGTGCAAATACTGAAGAAAATGCAGACAGAGTCACAAAGGAAGAGCTGGGAGATATTATGATCACAGGTGCCACCGGTTTCCTGGGAATCCATGTTCTCAAGGCGTTCCTTGACAATTATGACGGCAAGGTTTACTGTCTGGTGCGCAAGGGTAAATATGAATCACCGGAAAAACGAATGATGAATATGCTGATGTACTATTTCGACAATCCATGCAGGGAGCTGTTTGAAAACCGTATTATCTGTGTAGATGGGGATATTACTTCCAAAGAACAGGTGGCAGGATTCTCAGCATACAAATTCAGTACCATCGTTAACTGTGCTGCCTGCGTAAAGCATTTCGCAGCAGATGATGTACTGGAAAGAATTAACGTGCAGGGTGTGGAAAATCTTATCGATTTCTGTAAGAATAACGGCCGCAGACTGATCCAGATTTCTACGGTTTCCGTTGCGGGAGAAGGTTCTGACGGTGTTCCGCCAATGTCCAGAGTTTTCTGTGAGAATGATCTGTACATCGGACAGAATATTACCAACGAATATATCCGCACCAAATTCCTGGCAGAAAGGGCGGTTCTGGAAGCAGTTTCCGAGGGACTGGACGGCAAGGTAGTCCGGGTAGGTAATCTGATGAGCCGAAACTCTGACGGCGAGTTCCAGATTAATTTCATTACCAATGGATTCCTTCGCAGCCTGAGAGGTTATGCGGCTGTAGGTAAATTCCCTATGGGCGGTATGCATGAGGTGGCAGAATTCTCACCGATTGATTCTACTGCGCTGGCAGTTCTGAGACTGGCTCAGACCGACCGGAGATTTACTGTATTCCATGCATGCAACAGCCATCATATTTATATGGCAGACCTGATCTACGCAATGCGCAGCTATGGATTCAGGATTGATATTGTAAGAGATGAGGAGTTTGAGGCAGCAGTGAAGGAATTTGCAAAGACCGGTCAGGATTCTGATGCGGTTTCCGGACTGATCGCCTATACCTCACATAATGAAAATGAAATCTATACCATTGATTACAGCAATCGTTTTACAGCACAGGTTCTGTACAGGCTGGATTATAAATGGCCGGTTACAGATGACAGATATCTGGAAAATGCAATTGCAGCACTTGACAGACTTACATTTTTTGATTGATTCAGGAGGGAAAATTACAATGGAAATTATCACAAAAACAGAAGGTAACAAAGCAACTATGGAAATCAGCGGATGGCTTGATACACAGACAGCTCCCCAGTTAGGGGAGGCACTGTCCGGACTTGAAGACAGCATCACAAGCCTGGTGTTTGATTTTACAAATCTGGAGTATATTTCATCTGCAGGTTTACGTCAGGTGATCGTGGCCTACAAAAAAATGGCTCAAAAGGATGGATTTAAGATCATCAATGTTTCTGATGAGGTTTACGATGTATTCAGCCTTACAGGGTTTGACAGCAAGATCGATATTCAGAAGAAGTAACTGTTGATCAGATGCAGAAATTATACAGGATCAATATTAATCATTTTGAGGATCCGCTTAAGAATGAAAGGCTTCTGGATCTGGTTGGGATCAGAAGAAGAGAAAAGGTCATCAGGTATCGTATGCCTGATGACCGCAAAAGAAGTCTGGGTGCAGGGATCATCATCAGAAAAATCCTCGATGAAAACGGGCTTACGGAAAGCTGCCTGAGATATTCTGACAATGAAAAGCCGGTTGTGGATGGCCTTTTTTTTAATGTGTCTCATGCGGGGGACTATGTTGTGGGTGTGCTGTCAGACTGCGAAGTCGGGTGCGATATTGAGAAAAATGCCAATGCGCCTCTTGAGGTGGCAGAACATTATTTCTACCATTCAGAGCTTGCTTACATCAAGGCTGCGAAGAACAAAGATAAGGCGTTTTTTACGCTCTGGACATTAAAAGAAAGTTATATGAAAATGACAGGCAGAGGAATGAGCCTCCCTTTGGATTCTTTTGAAGTGGTTCCCACAGCAGAGGGGTTTGTCCTCGGAAAATCCTCAGAAAGGCCATGCTTTTTTGAGACAATGGAATTTGACGGTTATATTTTCTCAGTCAGCAGTGAGAGGGCTTTTTCGCTTCGCAATCCATTGGAAATTGCTTTTGACGATATTTATGTATGATCACAGAGGATTTTTTAGAGTTCCAATCAGACAGGAAAGCGTATATGTCAGATATTGCTTCTGCTGTACGGGAGAACTGAGGAAGGCATCGGAGCAGGTAAACCAGGTGTAACAGGTATTTCTGGTTGCTGCTTTCCGGTGCTTTCTGTCAATTCCGGATCCGAGAGATTTCGGGATAACCGTATCCTCCTCCGGGAGATAATAGTAATCCTTATAATCTGCATAGTATTGTTTCAGTTTCCCGTCAGTTGTTTTGATAATTAAATTGATTTCTTCGTCTTTTCCTGTCAGATAGAAGTCGGTGTTTCCATTGGAAAATTCCTGTGGCAGTGTGCAGGGGAGCTTCAGTTTCAGAATCAGGTTGTCTCCGTCAAATTCGCTGTATGTAACTTCATAATCTCCATCATAGATGCAAAGATATCCCAGCATATCAAAGATTCTTCCCAGTCCCAGCACATCCTCCAGGTTGTGTCCCAGGATTTCATCAGCTGTAAAGGCATCTCTTTTTTTCAGAAAATCTTTGTAAAGTTTAATGCATTCCTTACCATTATCATAAATCCTGTCTTTGATCCCCAGAAATTCTTCCATGCAGGGCTGCTTCATGGCAGACAGTTTTAAAAGTGACTTTAACGGTTTTAATGTCAGGTAGAGATCCAGCGACTGTTTTCCTGTAAACGGAGAGGGAATTCCATATTTTTCATATCGTGCTTCCAGATATGGCTGGTCGAAGTGGTCTCCGTTGTAGGAAATCAGCAAATCACATTGCTGAAGAAATTGTGAAAAAATTCTCAGAATTGTCTCTTCTTCACTTGCATTTTCCGCCATCCATTGATAAAAATTCCAAGTTTCATCTTCAATTCCAACAGCTCCGATCAGGTATAAATACGTGGAATTTCTTGATAATCCGGTGGTTTCAATGTCGTAAAAAACAGGTGTGAAATTGTATTTTTGGAAGAATTTTCCGGTGAAAAATTTAACAGTCTCAAAGTCTGAAAACCCTTGTAAAATGGGCATTTTTTTAACAATCATGTTAATAATTTTTCCTTTCTGAAATTGTATTTAATTATACACAAGAAAATGAAATTTGGGTAGTGCTTTTTTTGAAAAAATGGTTTATATTATAAATAGGTTGATAAAAATGTACAAAAAAGTATATGGATTTTATCAAAAATAGAGCACTTTGGTGGTGCTTAATATAAAAGGAGGGAACGAAATGGGAATTTTAACCTTTAAGGGTGGTGTTCATCCTTATGACGGAAAAGAATTATCCAAGAACAGTCCGGTAGTGAAATATCTGCCAAAGGGAGATATGGTATATCCTCTTTCCCAGCATATCGGTGCTCCGGCTGCAGCGATAGTTCAGAAGGGAGACCATGTGCTCGCAGGACAGAAGATCGCAGATGCTGCGGGGTTTGTCTCATCACCGATCCATTCGTCTGTTTCCGGTACGGTAAAAGGAATTGAACCGCGCCTGACAGCAACAGGTTCTATGGTCAATTCCATTATCATTGAGAATGACCAGCAGTATGAAAGTGTGGAATTTACTCCTGCACGTCTGGAAGATCTTTCGAAAGAGGAAATTCTGGCGAGAATTAAAGAAGGCGGAGTTGTGGGAATGGGTGGCGCCGGATTCCCCACACAGGTAAAGCTTGCGCCAAAGGAACCGGACAAGATCGATCATATCCTTGTAAATGGTGCCGAGTGTGAACCCTATCTTACCAGTGACTACAGAAGAATGCTGGATGACTCTGAGAAGCTGATCGAGGGCTTAAGAGTTATGCTGAAGCTCTTTGACAATGCGAAGGGATACATCTGTATTGAGGATAACAAGCCTGACTGTATTGCGAAACTGAAAGAAATGGTAAAAGATATTCCACGTATTGAAGTAGCAGAGCTGATGACCAAGTACCCACAGGGTGGTGAGCGTTTCCTGATCAAAGCTGTCACAGACAGAGAGATTAACTCTGCCATGCTTCCGGCAGATGCAGGATGCGTAGTTGACAACGTAGATACCGTAATTGCTGTTTATGAAGCCGTTATCCTTGGAAAACCTGTTATGGACCGTATCGTGACAGTAACAGGACAGGGGATTAAGAATCCGCAGAACTTTGATGTCCTTTCCGGAACAGATATGGCAGAGCTGATTGAAGCTGCCGGCGGACTGACAGACAATGTATCCAAAGTAATTTCAGGTGGTCCTATGATGGGATTTGCCATGTATGACACTCATGTACCATGTATTAAGACAAGTTCCGCATGTCTCTGTCTGGAGAAGGATGATGTGGCAGATGCCGAACAGACTGCATGCATTAACTGCGGCAGATGTGTAGGAGTCTGTCCCGGCCATGTCATTCCTGCAAGACTTGCAACCTTTGCAGAGCATGGTGACATGGAGAGCTTCCAGAAATTTGATGGTATGGAGTGCTGCGAATGTGGCTGCTGCAGTTATATCTGCCCTGCCAAGCGTCCGCTGACCCAGATGATCAAATCTATGCGTAAGATGGTTCTGGCAAGCCGTAAGAAAAAGTAAAAGGGGGACATCGTAATGGATCAGATGTTACATGTATCATCCAATCCCCATGTCCGGGATAAGATGACAACAAGCAAAATCATGCAGCTTGTGGTACTGGCGCTTCTGCCGACCACACTGTTTGGAATTTATAATTTTGGCCTTCGTGCCTTACTGGTAGCAGTGATCACCGTCGCTTCCAGTGTATTCTTTGAGTGGATTTATGACAAGCTGATGCATAAGAAGAACACAATTACAGACTTCAGTGCAGTTGTTACAGGTTTATTACTTGCATTAAATATGCCTGCATCAATTCCGCTCTGGATGCCTGTACTTGGCAGTGCATTTGCGATCATCGTTGTAAAACAGCTCTTCGGTGGTCTGGGACAGAACTTCATGAACCCGGCACTTGCAGGAAGATGTTTCCTGATGATCTCTTTCGCAGGAAAGATGACAGACTTCGCAGTAAGCGACAGCTTCAGAGGTGTGGTAGATACTGTATCCGGTGCAACTCCTCTGGCAGCTCTGAAACAGAATGGATTTACAGACAGTTCTGTATCTGTATTACATATGTTTATCGGTGATATCCAGGGAACTATCGGTGAGACTTCTGCCCTTGCGATCCTGATCGGAGCAGCAATCCTTCTGGTTTTCAAGGTGATCGATCTGAAGATTCCGCTTACCTATATTGGAAGTTTCGCAGTATTTGTAATCCTTTACATGCTTGGAACAGGCAAGGGATTTGACGTGAACTATCTGTTCAGCCACATCTTCGGCGGTGGTCTTATGCTTGGTGCATGGTTTATGGCTACAGACTATGTCACAACACCGATCACACCAAGAGGACAGTATGTATACGGTGTCTGTCTTGGTGTACTGACTGCGGTCTTCCGTCTCTTTGGCGGTTCCGCAGAGGGCGTATCCTATGCGATCATTTTCTGCAACCTGTTAGTTCCGATGATTGAACGTGTGACTCGTCACCCGGCATTTGGGAAAGGGGGCAAAAAGGCATGAGTAACAGAATTATCAAAGATACCATAGCCATTACAGTGATCACACTGGTGGCAGGACTTGCCCTTGGTGTAGTCCAGGATATTACAGCAGATCCTATTGCAAAGCAGGAAGCACAGGCGAAACAGGATGCGTATAAGGCAGTATTTGCAGATGCGGACAGCTTTGAGACAGTGGATGTGGATGCGGATGCCATGCAGTCTTATCTGGATGAGAACGGATATGCGGCACAGTCCATAGATGAGACTATGCTTGCCAAAGATGCTTCAGGCAATGAACTGGGATATGCATTTACAGTAACCACTTCCGAGGGTTACGGCGGAGATATCCAGTTTGCAATGGGTATCCAGGATGACGGTACCTTAAATGGAATTTCCATTCTTTCCATCGGTGAGACCGCAGGTCTTGGTATGAGAGCAAACACAGATGCATTTAAGGATCAGTTCAAAGATAAGAACGTAGACAAATTTGAATATACAAAGACCGGTGCCACAGCGGATGATCAGATCGATGCGTTAAGTGGTGCCACTATTACAACGAATGCCATGACAAACGGTGTTAATGCCGGATTATGTGCATTCCAGTATGAGAAAGGGGGAAATCAGTGATGAAACCAAACACACCTGCTGAACGTTTATATAACGGAATCATCAAAGAAAATCCTACCTTTGTACTGATGCTTGGTATGTGTCCTACACTGGCTATCACCACATCTGCAACCAATGGTATCGGAATGGGACTTACTACAACAGTGATCCTTGCAGCATCCAACTTAATGATCTCTCTTCTGAGAAACTTTATTCCGGACAGAGTGCGTATGCCTGCATTTATCGTAGTTGTTGCTTCCTTTGTAACAGTTGTACAGCTTCTTTTACAGGGATTTATTCCAAGCCTGTATGACTCCCTTGGAATCTATATTCCTCTGATCGTAGTTAACTGTATCATCCTTGGACGTGCAGAAGCATATGCATCCAAGAATAAACCGATTGCCTCTCTGTTTGATGGTATTGGTATGGGCCTTGGATTTACCTTAAGTATCACCTGTATTGGTGCAGTACGTGAGCTGATCGGCGCAGGTTCTCTGTTCGGACATCAGATCCTTCCTTTGGCAGATGCTGCAGCAGGTAAGGCTGGTTATGAACCGATCACAATCTTTATCCTGGCACCCGGAGCATTCTTTGTTCTGGCAGCGCTTTCTGCATTACAGAACAAATTCAAAATCGGTGCAGCCAAACGTGGCATTGATCCAAGTAATCCTGATTGCGGCGGAAGCTGTGCAGCCTGTGGCAATACCATGTGTAAGGGAAAAAGGGGGTAATGGATTATGAAAGAACTTTTGATCATACTTGTAAGCTCAGCGATTGTAAATAACGTAGTCCTCAGCCAGTTCCTTGGCCTCTGTCCTTTCCTTGGTGTTTCCAAGAGTGTTGAGACAGCAGCCGGCATGGGCGGTGCGATCATCTTCGTTATTACACTGTCATCTTTTGTGACAGGTATTATTTACAATGCTATCCTGGTTCCTACGAACCTGACTTATCTGCAGACTATCGTATTCATCCTGCTGATCGCGGCGCTGGTACAGTTTGTAGAGATGTTCCTTAAGAAGACAATGCCTTCCCTGTATCAGGCACTTGGTGTGTATCTTCCACTGATCACAACAAACTGTGCAGTTCTTGGTGTTGCCCTTACAAACGTGCAGAAAGAGTATAATGTTCTTCAGGGAACAGTGAACGGATTTGCAACAGCAGTGGGCTTTACTATTTCCATCGTGCTGATGGCTGGTATCCGTGAGAAAATCGCATACAATGACATTCCAAAATCCTTCCAGGGATTCCCTACAGTTCTGCTGACAGCCGGACTGATGGCAATTGCCTTCTTCGGATTTTCAGGACTGATTTAAGGAGGGGACTGGTATGAATATAGGAGCAATTATCGCGGCAACTGTACTGGTTGCGGCAGTAGGTCTTTTTATCGGTGTTTTCCTTGGCGTTGCCGGTAAGAAGTTTGCTGTGGAAGTGGATGAGAAGGAAGTTGCTGTTCGTGAGGCGCTTCCCGGTAATAACTGCGGTGGCTGTGGTTATCCCGGCTGTGATGGTCTGGCAGCAGCAATCGCCAAAGGTGAGGCACCTGTAAATGGATGTCCGGTAGGCGGTGAGCCTGTCGGAAAAGTAATCGCAGCGATCATGGGACAGGAAGTTGTGGAGACTGCCCGTCAGGTGGCGTATGTGAAGTGTGCGGGTACCTGTGAGAAGACGAAGGATAATTATGAGTATACAGGTGTGGAAGACTGTGAGATGATGGCTTTCATTCCTGGTGGCGGAGCTAAGGCATGTGCATTCGGATGTCTTGGATTCGGAAGCTGTGTGAAAGCCTGTCCGTTTGGGGCGATTGATGTTGTGAACGGTGTGGCAGTGGTTGATAAGGAGGCTTGTAAGGCATGCGGTAAGTGCGTTGCCAAGTGTCCGAAGCATTTGATTGAGCTTGTACCCTATGAGCAGACTACGTTTGTGCAGTGTAGTTCTCATGCGAAAGGTAAGGCTGTTACTTCTGCGTGTGAGGTTGGCTGTATCGGATGTAAGAAGTGTGAGAAGACTTGCCCGAATGGGGCGATTACGGTTGATAATTTCTGTGCGCATATTGATTATAGTAAGTGTACGAATTGTGGGGCTTGTAAAGAGGTTTGTCCGAGACATATTATTCAGTGATGTGAGGAAGAACTGCTGTGCGGTGGCATGGCGGTTCTTTTTTCGATTAAGGGACGCGCGGGACATTATTTCTGTTTGGACTCAGTTTCGGAAGCTAGGAACTCTAAGTTTCGGAAAATCTGCTAAAAGCATTCGCAAAATACTCAAACTCGCCTGCGGCTCAGACAGTGAGTACTTTGCTCATAACGCAGATTTCCCGGAACTAAGAGTTACTACGCTTCCTGCAAAATTCGCCCAAACAGAAATAATGTCCCGCGCTGGTTGTTGGAAAAATACTTGAATAAAACTAAGTAAATTTATTTCAGAAGTTCGAATATATGTTTGCACTATGGAGGGGGATGTGTTATGATGGTTCAGAAGTGATGAAGATGGAAACGGAGGAAGCATTATGATTGCATTTGTTCGTGGAACGGCGGTGGATATGACCGAGAATTCTGTCATTGTTGAGGCAGGGGGAATCGGGTATGAGATATATATGACGGGTACGGATCTTTCGCAGATTCATATGGGAGAGGAAGTGAAGATTCATACTTATTTTAATGTGAGAGAGGATGCCATGCAGTTGTATGGTTTCAGGTCTAAGGATGATCTGCAGATGTTTAAGCTGCTTCTGGGCGTGAACGGAGTAGGGCCGAAGGCGGCTGTTGGAGTTCTGGCGGGAATTACTGCGGATGAATTGAGATTTGCGATTCTTTCGGATGATGTGAAGACTTTGTCTAAGGCTCCTGGAATTGGTAAGAAGACAGCTCAGAAATTGATTCTTGAGTTGAAGGATAAGATGAAGCTGGAGGATGCTTTTGAACTGAAGCTGGCTCATGAGCAGGAGAAGGCTGTTGCGGGACTTGGAGAGATTTCGGATGGCAGACAGGAAGCTGTGGAGGCGCTGGTTGCGCTGGGCTACAGCAGTACAGATGCACTTCGCGCTGTGCGTAAGGTTACGGATGTGGCACCGGATGATGTGGAAGGACTGCTGAAGGCTGCGTTGAAAAATTTTTAAGTGATTGTTGAAAGGTCAGGAGCAGTATTAAATGGAGAAACGTATTATAACTACGGATGTGACGGAGGAGGATTTTTCTCTGGAGGGGAATCTTAGGCCGCAGACGTTGGATGATTATATTGGTCAGGAGAAGACCAAGAGTACCTTGAAGGTTTATATAGAGGCTGCGAAGCAGAGGCATGATGCGTTGGATCATGTGTTGTTTTATGGTCCTCCGGGGCTTGGTAAGACTACTCTTTCGGGGATTATTGCCAATGAGATGGGGGTTCATATGAAGGTGACTTCCGGGCCGGCTATTGAGAAGCCGGGGGAGATGGCTGCGATCCTTAATAATCTGCAGGAGGGAGATATTCTGTTTGTGGATGAGATCCACCGCCTGAACAGGCAGGTGGAGGAGGTCCTTTATCCTGCTATGGAGGATTATGCTATTGATATTATGATCGGGAAGGGGGCTTCTGCCAGGTCTATACGTCTGGATCTGCCGAAGTTTACGCTGGTGGGGGCGACTACCAGGGCAGGACTTCTGTCTGCACCTCTTCGTGACCGTTTTGGTGTGATGCATCATCTGGAGTTTTATACTCATGAGGAGCTTAAGACGATCATTATCCGTTCTGCTCAGGTTCTTGGAGTGGAGATTGATGAGAAGGGTGCGGCTGAGATTGCCAAGAGATCCAGGGGAACTCCGAGGCTTGCCAACCGTCTACTGAAGAGGGTTCGTGATTTTGCGCAGGTGAAGTATGATGGACGGATTACTTATGATGTGGCGTGTTTTGCGCTGAATCTTCTGGAAGTGGATCAGTATGGTCTGGATAAGATTGACAGAAGGATTCTTCAGACTATGATCGTGAATTTTCAGGGTGGTCCTGTAGGACTGGAGACTTTGGCTGCGGCGATAGGGGAGGATTCCGGTACGCTGGAGGATGTGTATGAGCCTTATCTGCTGCAGAATGGATTCCTGAACCGTACGCCGAGAGGACGTATGGCATCGGCGCTTGCGTATGAGCATCTGGGCTATCAGATGCCGGAGAAAAACTGAAGTTAAGGGCGTAAAAATATAAAAAAGTAAAAGTTTTTTAAAAATTCCTATACATTTCGACTGCTTTCGAGTATAATGAAGTAAATGTCCGGGGTTCCGGGCAGATTGAAGGAAGATACAGGAGGCTCGTACGGATGGCGGTCAAAAATACAGCAAAGGTAATCATAGGTGGTAAGATTATTACGCTGGGAGGCTATGAATCGGAAGAATATTTTCAGAAAGTAGCATCCTATATAAATAAAAAGATGGATGAGTTAAGTGCTATGCCGGGTTACAGCAGACAGCCCATGGAGACCAAGCATACACTTATCAGCCTGAATATTACAGATGACTATTTTAAGGCAAAGAAACAGGCGGAGGTTTTTGAACAGGATTTACAGCAGAAGGATCAGGAGATGTATGATCTGAAGCATGAGCTGATCTCGCTTCGTATGCAGATTGAGGAAGCGCAGAAGCATGAACAGGAAGCCCTGGAACAGAAGAGCCTTCTGGAGGGAAAGAATAAGGAACTGGAAAAGCAGATTGATGAGCTGCTGAAATAACAGAGGGGGGATTACTTCGGTGATTTCCCCTTTATGATTTGTTTCATATGTATTCGATTTGAATATTATAGCAATGCTCATAAATAATGCATTTAAGATGACTGTTATAGAAAACGTGAGGTATAGAATTGAGAAGAGAAGAGATTGAACTTCTGGCACCTGCCGGTTCCTATGAGGGATTTGAGGCAGCGATCGGTGCAGGTGCAGATGCGGTTTATGTAGGGGGAGCAGCCTTTGGCGCGCGGGCCTATGCGAAGAATTTCGTAGAGGAAGAGCTTTTGCGTGCCATTGATACTGCTCATATCCATGTCAGGAAACTTTATCTGACAGTGAATACGCTGTTGAAGAACAGGGAACTGTCTGAACAGTTGTATGATTATCTGCTTCCATATTATAAGGAAGGTCTGGATGCGGTGATCGTTCAGGATATGGGTGTGTTTAAGATGATCAGGGAGATGTTTCCGGGTATGCATCTTCATGCCAGCACGCAGATGACTGTGACAGGTCCGGAGGGGATGAAATTTCTGGAAGAACAGGGTGCTTCCAGAGTGGTAACTGCCAGAGAGCTTTCCCTTGAGGAAATCCGGAGGATGCATGAGACAAGTCCTATCGAGATTGAATCTTTTGTCCATGGAGCTTTATGTTACAGTTATTCGGGACAGTGCCTGATGAGCAGTATCCTGGGTGGAAGAAGCGGTAACAGAGGAAGGTGTGCACAGCCTTGCCGTCTGCCTTACCAGACGGCACTTTGTTGCGGGGAAAATGGCAGACGGTCAGAGAAAAGGAAAGCGCAAGAACTATGTCCTCTGAGTCTGAAAGATATTTCTACGATAGAGATTCTTCCGCAGATTCTGGAGGCTGGTGTTACTTCTCTTAAGATAGAGGGCAGGATGAAGCAGCCGGGATATACAGCAGGGGTAACTTCTGTATATCGGAAGTACCTGGATCTTCTTTTTGAGAAGGGAGCTGAGAATTACAGGGTAGCAGAGGAGGATAAGAGATATCTGCTGGATCTGTTTAACAGGGGAGGTTCCTGTACCGGTTATTATCAGATGCAGAATGGTCCGTCCATGATGGCATTCAGTAATGAGAAGAAAACAGGAGATGTCAGTCCTGTATTAAGAAAAAAGAAAGAAAAAATTCAGGGAACATTCATTCTTTTTCCAGGAAGTCCTGCTATACTGGATGTGTCATGCAGGGGAATCCATGGATTTGCGTCTGTGGGTGAGGTACAGTATGCGCAGAACCAGCCGCTGACAGAGGAGCGCATCCGTTCACAGATGGAGAAGCTTGGAAATACAGAATATGAGTGGGAAAATCTGGAAATCCAGATGGATGAGAATATTTTTATCCCGATGAAAATGCTGAATGAGGCGAGAAGAGAGGCACTGGAATCGCTGGAAAATGAATTGCTCAAACCATATAAGAGAGAAGAAAATAATGGGAAGAAACGCTTATCAGAGGATGCCGGAAGAAAAGTAGATTCGCCAAAGCAGAAAAATCTTCCGATTTATATTTCCTGTGAAGAAAAATCCACTGCACTGGCGTTATATAAAAGAGAGGGGATACATGGAATGTATCTGAACGCTGATGCCATGGAGGTCTGCCTGGATGACTGTGTAAGCAGAGGAATGGAGATGTATCTGTCTCTTCCGCATATTATGAGAGGTGAGATGCCCCGGGAGCTTCTCACCAGGATCAGAGAGTGGATGGACAGAGGAATGACAGGATTTCTGGTAAGAAATCTGGAGACTTTTGCAGTTCTGCGAAAGGCAGGTCTGGCTGAGAAATGTGTTCTGGATCACAGTATGTATACATGGAATGATGAAGCTGCTGATTTCTGGAAAGATCAGAAAGTCCTCAGAAATACGGTACCGCTTGAGCTGAACGAAGGGGAAATCCGCCACAGAGATAACCGGGACAGCGAGATGCTGATCTACGGATATCTGCCGCTTATGATATCTGCCCAGTGTGTGCATAAAAATCTTTACGGATGTAATCATAAGGAAGAAGGGGTAACTTTAAAAGACCGTTACGATAAAGAATTTACGGCGAAATGTATATGTAACCCATGGAAAACTGAGAATACAGATTTCTGTATACCCTGCTATAATATCATTTACAACAGTATCCCATACGGCCTGTTGAAAGAGAAATCACAGATAGACAGACTTGGTGTCTCTTCCCTGAGACTTGCATTTACCATTGAGAAGCCTCAGGATGCGGTGAAGATATATGAAGAGTTCAGAGCTGTTTATCGTGATGGGAAGAATCCTCCGAAACGGGAATATACAAAGGGACATTTTAAAAGAGGAGCCGAGTAAGGCATATGATTAATGTAATTGTAGAATTATCCAAGTATGTGATCCTTACCCTGATGGTGATTTATACCTTTCACTGTTTCTATCTGGTGAAACAGCAGAGTGAGGAGGAGAGAAACGAATCGCTGCGCCAGCAGCTGATGCTTATCTTTTTTATGGATTTCACTGCGTTTCTGGTCATCTACCTGAAGACAGGTAAGTTTCAGGTCGTGTTGTTTTATATCGAAATGATGGCATTTTTTGCGGGAATCCAGATTTTGTACAGGATTTTTTATAAGAAAGCATCGATTTTACTGCTCAACAATATGTGCATGCTTCTCAGCGTAGGATTTATTATGCTGTGCAGGCTGGATGTTTCCACAGCTACCAGACAGTTGGTGATTGTGGCAGGAGTAAATGTGGTGGCATTGATCGTACCTGTCCTGATCAGGAAGATGAAATTTCTCAAGGACCTGACGTGGGTTTATGCGGGAATCGGAATCGTTTTGCTGGCGGCGGTATTTGTGCTTGCAAAGACAAGCTATGGAGCAAAACTTTCCCTGATGGGAATCCAGCCTTCAGAGGCGATAAAGATTACATTTGTGTTCTTTATGGCGGCATTGCTGAGAAAAGGTGCTGATTTTTCAAAAGTGGTCCAGGCTACGGTAGTGGCGGGACTGCATGTGGGGATTCTTGTACTTTCCAGAGACCTTGGAAGTGCAGTGATCTTCTTTGCGGCATATCTTGTGATGATTTATGTGGCATCCAGAAATGTGGGATATCTGGCACTTGGTCTTGCAGGCGGATCTGCAGGGGCAGTTGTCGCATATCATCTGTTTGGCCATGTGCGTCAGAGAGTGACAGCCTGGAAGGATCCCATGGCGGTATATCAGAATGAAGGATACCAGATCGTCCAGTCACTGTTTGCCATTGGAACCGGCGGATGGTTTGGAATGGGATTGTGTCAGGGTTCGCCTGAGAAGATCCCTGTTGTCAAGAATGACTTTATATTCAGTGCAATCTGTGAGGAACTGGGTGGGATTTTTGCAATCTGCCTGATCTTGGTATGTATGAGTTTCTTTTTGATGATCGTAAATATTGCGCTTAAGATTAAGAAACCATTCTACAAACTGATCGCACTTGGACTTGGTACGGAATATGCATTTCAGGTATTTCTGACAATTGGCGGAGCAACGAAATTTATCCCTATGACAGGTGTAACTCTTCCTCTGGTCAGCTATGGAGGAAGTTCTGTCGCGTGTACAGTACTGATGCTGGCGATCATTCAGGGATTGTATATTTTGAGAGAAGATGAGGACGAAGAAATTGAGAGATATCGAAGAAAAGGAACGGCGCAGAGAGTTGAAGAAGCGCCAGAAGCGCAAAGCCCGGGAGATTTCTGAAAAGAGAAGGCCCCGTAACAGAGAGTATACACTGGTATCCTGCTTTTTTGTGCTGATCTTTGTCAGTATGATCGGATATCTGATCTACTTTAATTATGCAAAGAGCGATGATTTTATCAATAGTCCCTATAATACAAGGCAGGATACTTTTTCAGACAGGGTTGTAAGAGGTAAGATCATATCTGCAGATGGGCAGGTGCTTGCCCAGACCAATGTTTACGAAGACGGAACAGAGGAACGTACTTATCCCTATGCAAATATGTTCGCTCATGTAGTCGGATATGACACTAATGGAAAAAGCGGACTGGAATCAGAGGCGAACTTCCAGCTTCTGACTTCTCATGAATTTTTCCTGAACCAGATGAAAAATGAGTTTAAGAATCAGAAAAATACGGGTGATTCTGTGATCACGACGTTAAACGCAGATCTTCAGTCAACTGCCTATAATGCACTTGGTGACAGGAGAGGGGCGGTTGTTGCCATAGAACCCTCTACAGGTAAGATTCTGGTGGAAATGAGCAGACCGGACTTTGACCCGAATACTATTTCCCAGAACTGGGACACACTGGTAAATGATTCCAATGACAGCAGTCTGTTGAACAGAGCTACAAACGGAGCCTATCCTCCGGGATCTACATTTAAGGTGGTAACTGCCCTGGACTATTTCAGAACCAAGGGCAGTCTGGAGGGATTTTCCTATCTCTGCGAAGGAAGTATTACCAGAGAAGATCACACGATCAGGTGCTATGGCGGAACTGTTCATGGACAGGAAGATTTTTACAGTGCTTTTGCCAATTCCTGTAACAGTGCATTTGCAGAGATCGGAACCATGCTCGGAGGCAGTTCTCTGAAAAAAACAGCCGAGGATCTTCTTTTTAATAAGAGTCTTCCGCTTTCTTCCTATAAAAAGAGTACTTTTACATTAAATGGAAAATCTTCTGTTGCAGAGGTTATGCAGACTGCCATCGGACAGGGTAATACGTTGGTATCACCTATGCATATGGCGCTGATTACCAGTGCGATCGCCAATGGCGGGGAGCTCATGAAGCCTTATCTCATTGATTCTGTTGTAAGTTCAGACGGAGAGACAGTGAAGACAACAGAGCCGGAGAGCTATAAACGTCTGATGACAACAAATGAGGCGAATATCCTTGGAAAGCTTATGAAAGGTGTTGTGGAAAACGGAACCGCATCGGCTCTGAACGGAAGAGGATATACAGTGGCAGGCAAGACCGGATCAGCGGAATTTGATGAGAATGGTTCCAGTCATTCCTGGTTTATCGGTTATTCCAACGTGGATGATCCGGATTTGGTAGTTGCGATCATTGTTGAGAATGGCGGTACCGGAAGTGAAGCAGCAGTGCCCATCGCAGAGCAGATATTTGATGCGTATTATTATGACAAGCAATAATAAATTCCATGTTGCAGGCAATCTGGAATGAATTTTGGCTACGTTACTGTGAACGGAGTGAACAGTAACTAATTAATCGGTAATATGTTATGAAATGATATTTATAGCTTGCGGGTTTGGAAAAAAAGAGATATACTATACTCAGTTTATAATACCACGCAAAACAGGAGGGATTGCATTATGATAGAAGCAACGAGCTGTGGCGGTGTGGTAATTCATCGGGGTAAGATTCTTACTTTGTATAAATCTTACAGGAACCGTTATGAGGGCTGGGTATTGCCGAAAGGAACAGTGGAACCAGGCGAAACGCATGAACAGACAGCATTGCGGGAAGTGATGGAAGAGGCTGGAGTGCGTGCGACCATTGTGAAATACATCGGAAAGAGCCAATATAACTTTACCGTTCCGGAGGACGTGGTTTCCAAAGAGGTACACTGGTATCTTATGACTGCGGATAATTATCATAGTAAGCCCCAGAGAGAGGAGTTTTTTGTAGATTCCGGATATTATAAATTTCATGAGATCTATCATCTGCTGAGGTTTTCAAACGAGAAGCAGATTGTAGAGCGTGCTTATCAGGAATATCTGGAGATGAGAAGCAATGGACTTTGGGGAAAACAGCATAAGTATTATTAACGAGAGAACAGGGCTGTGTTTTTTTGCAACGCAGCCCGGTTTAAATTTTGGAGAAAATGGAAATACTGTAACTGAAGTGTTATAGAAACGGGAGAGGGTGTAAGATGCTGAAATGGCAGGAGAATTTTCTTGCAGGGGAATCTGTAAAGGATCCTGAGAAGATAAAAAAGAAACTGAACAGCGGAAAACCGGTTCTGGGCATTTATCTCCTTACTCTGTCAGAGAATCCTGTGAATCTGATGGATATTATTCCTGCAGCAATGCTGATACAGAAGAGTTTTTATGGAATCTGTCCGAAGATCATAGGAATGGCGAAGGGCAAAGAGGAAGCCCTGGAGATGGTGCGAAGTCTGATCGATGAAATGTACAGGGAAACGGGAACCTTCGCAACAGCTGAATATATAGAAAACAGGTGAGAATATGTTACATATTTTATGGCTGATCCTTAAATTTATACTGATCATCCTGGGAATTCTGCTGGGCCTTCTTTTACTGGCAATTCTTCTTGTACTGTTCTGTCCTGTAAGATATAAGGCATCAGCTGTCAAGGCAGAAGGTGGCTGGAAACAGACAGAGGGAGAGGGTATCGTAAGCTGGCTGTTTCATGGGATTTCGCTGAGAGCGGAATGGAAAGATCAGCAGATGGAGATATCCTTTCATCTGTTTGGAATTCCCGTAGACAAGTTGTTGAAAAAACGGCAGGAGAAGAGGGCTGTAACAAAGAAATCCGGGAAAAATCCGGAGAAATCCGGCGCAGAAAAGGTATCTGTATCCGGCACAGACGGAAACAGGGAAGAAGAGCATAAAAAATCAGTGGTTGATTACCCGAAATCAGAGAATATGGAGACTGAGGATCTGAAAACAGACAGAAATTCAGCTTCAGGTACATCTGCTGATACAGAGAGGATCAGAAACAGTCAGATATCCGGACAGCAGGAACTGAATGCAGATGATACAGATCGGAATAGTCTAAAGAAGAGGCAGTTTTTTATAAAAAGGATCTATGACCGGATCCGAAATATATTTCAGTCGATTCGTACAAAACTGCAAAATATCCGCAGGACATTCGGGAAGATTAAGAAGAATGTGTCCTGGTGGAAGGCGTTTATAGAACATCCCAGAGTGACAGCTGCCAGAAAACTTGTATGGAAACATGGAAAATTTTTGCTTAAGCATATTTTTCCTACAAGGATAGAAGGGCAGGTTACTTTTTCTTTTGAAGATCCGGCGCTGACAGGTGCGGCACTTGCTGTACTTGGGATGACAATTCCATTTCACAAAAACTGTATACAGATCAATCCCCGTTTTGACAGTGAGAATTATCTGTATGGAAACATCAGGGCAAAAGGCAGGATCTACGGATTTGTTCCTGTGCGGGCAGCAGTGAGTATTTATTTCAATAAAAATATAAAATACGTTATAAAACGTTGGAAAACCAGGAGGGCATGACCATGGCAAATGAAAACAATTTTAAAGAAACCGTAAATTCATTATTCAAGGGAATGGACAGTTTTATTTCTGCGAAAACAGTGGTAGGAGAGGCAATCCATGTAGGCGATACGATCATTCTTCCTCTGATGGACGTATCTTTCGGTGTAGGTGCCGGTGCTTTTTCAGGGGAGAAGAAGGATAACGGCGGCGGTGGAATGGCAGGAAAGATGACTCCCTGTGCAGTGCTTGTGATCCAGAATGGAACAACAAAGCTGGTCAATGTGAAAAATCAGGATGGTCTCACCAAGATCCTTGATATGGTTCCGGATTTTGTAGACCGTTTTACCTCCGGAAAAGGTGACGAAGAATCTGTCGGCGAATCAGAAAAATAATTTTTGCATAGACTATAGCAAACCGATGAAAAAGGTGCAGAAGAATTGGAAAAGCTGTTCGGCTTTATGCTGTTTTTCATAGGGATTGGGATGATAATCGGGATGCTGATCGCAGAAAATGTGGTTCTGGTGGTTTCGGCCGGAGTTTTCCTGTTGTTGGGATATCATCTTTTCTGTCATTAACTTTACAGAAGATTGCGAATATCCCGTTTGACATATGAAATAAAAAAAGACTGTCAGCTCAGGCAGAATATTCGGTAAAGAATATCTGAACAGAGGGACAGTCTTTTTTGCAAAAAAAATACCCCTGTTGCAACAGGGGTAATGGTGTTATTATGCTCTTTCTACTTTACCGGATCTTAAGCAAGAAGTACATACATATGTCTTTCTAGCTCCACCCTCAGCAGTCTTGATTTTAACGGATTTTACGTTAGATTTCCACATTTTATTGGATCTTCTATGTGAATGACTTACATTATTTCCGAAATGAGCAGCTTTCTCACAGATTGCACATTTAGCCATGATAGCACCTCCTTGACGCTTTATTGTTACTGTCGTGCTGTGTGCATAGCGTCTGAACAGTAACCTTGTGTTCAACAGATTACATTGTAACAGATGAATTGTGCTTTTGCAAGCAAAAAAAGGAAAAAACTCAAAAATTATATTTCTTTTTCTGTGAAAAGAGGTTATAATACACTTACATACAATAATGAGCATTGGAGGTAACCATATGAATGGACGTATAGATTCCGGATTAGGTCAGATCATAATTGACACAGATGTAATCGCAACCTACGCAGGAAGCGTTGCTGTAGAATGTTTTGGTATCGTAGGCATGGCTGCAGTCAGTATGAAGGACGGACTGGTAAAGCTTCTTGGAAAGAACAGCCTGAAACATGGCATCAGCGTCAGAATTACAGAGGACAATAAAATCCGCCTGAATTTCCATGTTATTGTGGCATATGGCGTGAATATAAGTACAATTGCAGACAACCTTGTCAGCAATGTCAAATATAAAGTCGAGGCCTTTACAGGAATGGAGATCGATAAGATCGATATTTATGTAGAAGGTGTACGCGCAATTGATTAGGATAGAGGAGGAACTTGTGGTGAATAACAAAACCATAGATGCCAGAATACTTTCCAGGATGTTTCTTGCAGGAGCCAAGAATCTGGAAGCTAAAAAAGAATGGATCAACGAACTGAACGTATTTCCGGTACCGGATGGAGATACAGGAACCAATATGACAATGACGATCATGGCAGCAGCAGCAGAAGTAGGTTCTCTGGGAGAGCCTGACATGGAGTCACTGGCCAAGGCGATTTCTTCCGGTTCTCTGCGCGGTGCAAGAGGTAACTCAGGTGTTATTCTTTCTCAGCTTCTGCGTGGTTTTACCAGAAGTGTTAAGAACAGTAAGGAACTGGATGCCATTGATATCGCGGCAGCCATGGAAAAAGGTGTGGAGACTGCATATAAGGCAGTCATGAAACCGAAGGAAGGAACAATCCTTACTGTTGCAAGAGAGGCTGCTGCCAAGGCTGTAGAGCTTGCAGAGACAGCAGAGGATCTGGATACATTTTTCCAGAGCGTGATCGCTCATGCGGAGGAAACTCTGGCAAAGACACCGGAGATGCTGCCGGTTCTGAAAGAAGCAGGAGTAGTGGATTCCGGTGGACAGGGACTTCTGGAAGTATACCATGGTGCATATGATGGTTTCCTTGGCAAAGAGATTGATTATACACAGTTTGACAAGGCAAAAGGTCCTGCTGTGACTAAGATCGATGCACAGACAGAGGCTGATATTAAATTTGGTTATTGTACAGAGTTTATTATTCTTCTGAACCAGCCGATGTCCGAGGAGACAGAGCATGAATTTAAGAAATTCCTGATGTCTCTTGGTGATTCTATTGTGCTTGTTGCAGATGACGAGATTGTGAAGGTTCATGTTCATACCAATCATCCCGGACAGGCTATTGAGAAAGCCCTTACCTTTGGTGCACTTTCACGTATGAAGATCGACAATATGCGTGAGGAGCATCAGGAGAAGCTTATAAAGGATGCCGAGAAAATGGCGAAAGAGCAGGCAGAACAGGAAGAAAAAGAAGAAGCAGCACAGCCGCCGAAGGAAGTAGGCTTTATTTCAGTATCTGTGGGAAAGGGAATGACAGAGATCTTTAAGGAACTGGGTGTGGATTACCTGATCGAGGGCGGTCAGACGATGAACCCGAGTACAGAGGATATGCTCAATGCCATTGCAAAAGTAAATGCAAAGACTATTTATATTTTCCCGAACAATAAGAATATTGTTCTTGCTGCAAACCAGGCAAGGGATCTTACTGAGGATAAAGAGATCGTGGTTGTGCCGACTAAGACCATTCCGCAGGGAATTACTGCCATGATCAGTTATGTACCCGAGAAGAACAGTGCGGAGAATACTGAGGCTATGCTTCAGGCAATCGAACATGTGAAGACCGGACAGATCACGTATGCTGTGCGTGATACAAGGATTGATGATAAGGAGATCCATGAGGGTGATATGATGGGTATCGGTGATCATGGAATTCTGGCTGTTGGCAAGGACCGCATGGAAGTTGCCAAGGAGACAGTTGCCCAGATGGTGGATGATGAGTCTGAGGTGATCAGTATTTATTATGGTGCTGATACTGAGGAGGCTGAAGCTGAGGAGCTGGCAACGGCTCTGGAGGAGGCTTATCCGGATTGTGATGTGGAACTGAATGCGGGTGGACAGCCGATTTATTATTATGTTATTTCTGTAGAGTAGGATAATAGAGTTTTTGAGAGAGATAAACGAATAGTTCATGTGATGAAAACGGGTATAGGCCATTGTTGAGGGTGGGTATATCCGTTTTCGTGTTATAAAAGGGGACGGCAGGAAAATATTTGTGTCAGGATGCGGTTTCGGCATCTAAGAGATTCTAAGGTGAAAAAAATCTGCTAAAAGCATGAGCCGTCTTGTCAAACTCGCTCCGTTGCAAACTTCGCTCAGACAGTGATGCAGCCGGCTCATAACGCAGATTTTTTTCGCCTAAGAATCTCTAAGATACCTGCAAATGCATCCTGACACAAATATTTTCCTGCCTGAGATTTGGATAGTGGAAGTTTATTGTCGGCAGATTATTGTGATTGAAGAATGAGGGTTGCTTGATTTGGTTATTTTTTGCAGGGATAAGATAGATAATTTTTACTGGCTGTAAGGGATATTCATAATTATATTGTAGTAGAAAGGAATCGGTGGTATATGTCAACATCTTTGCGTACTTTGAAGGGCGTGGGGGAGAAAACGGAAAAGTTATTTGCGAAAATAGGAGTTACGGATATGGAATCTCTTCTGAGTTATTATCCACGTAATTATGATGCGTATGAGGAGCCTGTTGAGATCCGGTCTCTGGAAGAGGGAGCTGTTGTGGCGATTTCTGTGGCGGTTATAACGGGTGTGTATGTGAATCAGGTGCGGAATCTTCAGGTGATCACGACCACTGTGGCAGATCTTACGGGGAAAATTTCTGTTACGTGGTTTAATGCACCGTATCTGCGCTCTGCAGTCAGGAAAGGCAGCAGGTTTGTTCTGCGGGGGCGTGTCGTCAGGAAGCAGGGGAAGCTGCAGATGGAGCACCCTGAGATTTTTACGCCTGCGGCTTATGAAGAGATTCTGCACAGTCTTCAGCCGATTTATGGACTGACTGCGGGGCTTTCTAATAAGACGATCGTGAAGCTGATCCATCAGGTGCTTGATGAGCAGAAGCTTCAGGCAGAGTATCTGGCAGATGAGTATAAGGAGAGGTATCACCTGGCAGACAGGAATTTTGCGATTCCTGCGATTCATTTTCCCAAAAATATGCAGGAGCTGTTAGCTGCAAGGAGAAGGTTGGTGTTTGACGAGTTTCTTCTTTTTATTCTTGCTGTGCAGTCTTTGAAGGAGAAGACGGAGGAAGCACCGAATGCGTTTCCCATGCATCCGGTGTGGACGACAGAGCAGATTATTGAAAGTCTGCCCTATGATCTGACAAAGGCGCAGTTGAATGTGTGGCATGAGATTGAGAGGGATTTAAGCGGCCAGGCTCTGATGTCCAGACTGGTTCAGGGAGATGTAGGAAGCGGTAAGACGATCCTTGCGTTTCTCGCAATGATCATGACTGTGGAGAATGGATATCAGGCAGTGCTTATGGCACCTACGGAGGTTCTTGCAAGGCAGCATTTTCAGGCAATGGAGAAGCTTCTGGAAGAACAGAACATAGATTTCTGTCATCCTGTGCTGCTTACCGGTTCAGATACAGCGAAGGAGAAAAGAGAGAAGTATAAGCTAATCGCATCGAAAGAGGCGAATCTGGTGATCGGAACACATGCGCTGATCCAGGAGAAGGTTGTGTACTGTGATCTGGGTCTTGTGATCACGGATGAGCAGCATCGTTTTGGTGTGAAACAGAGGGAAGCACTGACTACTATGGGAAACCCGCCTAATGTGCTGGTGATGAGTGCTACACCGATTCCGAGGACGCTGGCGATCATTATATACGGGGATCTGGATATTTCAGTAATTGATGAACTTCCTGCGCAGAGACTTCCCATTAAAAATTGTGTGGTGGATACTTCTTACAGGCCGAAGGCTTATTCCTTTATGGAGAAGCAGATCCGTCAGGGACGGCAGGTTTATGTGATCTGTCCAATGGTGGAGGAGAGCGAAGGGATGGATGGGGAAAATGTGCTGGATTATACCTTGAAGCTTCGCAATGTTTTTTCGCCGGATATAAAGATTGCTTCTCTTCATGGAAAGATGAAAGCGAAAGAGAAGAATGTGATCATGGAGGCTTTTGCCGCAGGGGAAATTCAGATCCTGGTATCTACTACTGTAGTTGAGGTAGGAGTAAATGTGCCTAATGCTACAGTGATGATGGTGGAGAATGCCGAGCGTTTCGGGCTGGCACAGCTTCATCAGCTTCGCGGGCGTGTCGGTAGAGGGGAATATCAGTCATATTGCATTTTTATGCAGGGAAATGGTGCAAAGGAAATTTCTAAACGTCTGCAGATTCTGAACAAATCCAATGATGGATTTTATATTGCAGGAGAGGATCTGAAGCTTCGCGGTCCTGGTGATCTTTTTGGAATCCGCCAGAGTGGTCTGCTGGAATTTAAACTGGGGGACATTTATCAGGATGCGGATATCCTGAAAGCTGCCAGTGAAACGGCTTCGGAGATTCTGTCCCTTGATGCGGATTTAAGCCTTCCGCAGAATGAGGAACTTCAGAGGAGACTTTCGGCATATATGAAGGAAGATCTGCAGAATCTAGGACTATAGAAAATGACGGATACAGAGTAAAAAATAATACTGTTCATGTTACTGTTCATAAGATGCCTAAATTATAAAAACAGAAAAACATTGCAAAAGCAGAAGATTCGTAGTATTCTATTTTCATAAAAGAATGTTACTGTTTATTATATTTTCAGTAACATAAGAATACCTGTAACTGTACAAAACTGAGCAGTTACGAATACTTATACCTTGTAAGGAGGCTAATCATATGGCAACAAAAGCAACTACAGCAGATCTCAACACATCCACTGCGAAGACAACCGAAGTTAAAGAGGCTCCTGCAAAGACAACTGCTGAAGAAGTAGCTGTAAATAAAGAAGCAAACAAGAAAGAAACTGCTGAAACAGAGACTGTAAAGAAAGAAACAACAGCAAAGAAACCGGCAGCAAGAAGAACAAGAAAGACTGCAGAAAAGAAATCATCAGAAGCAGAGAAAGAAACCGAGAAGAAAGAAACCGAGAAGAAAGAAACAGCTAAAGCAGCAGACACTGTAGAAAAAAAACCGGCAGAAACAGAGAAAGAAGCCGAGAAAAAAGAGACAGCTAAAACAACAAAGACTGCTGCAAAGCCAACAAAAACAACGAAAAGAACTACAAAGAAGGCTCCTGCTAAGACAGCTGAGAAACCGGCTGAAGAGACAGCTGCCGAGAAGAAGACAACAAGAAGAACCACTAAGAAAGAAGCAACAGCAGACGTATATATTCAGTTCATGGGCAGAGAAGTATATACAAAAAATATTTTAAGTAATGTCAGAAGAATCTGGACAGACGAACTGGGTAAAAAGGAGAAAGATCTCAAAGATATTAAGATTTATATCAAACCTGAAGAGAACAAAGCATATTATGTAATTAACGGTGATATCACTGGTTCTGTGTGGATCTGACATATAAAAGATAAGAACAATTTCCAAATCTTATGGCAATCACATAAATCAGTTACTTGAGAATGATCAGAATAATAAATAATGAAGTAATCACAGACAGGTTTAATGACCTGTCAGGTTAAGACATTGAGAAACTCAGATGATAACATAAATTCATCTGAGTTTTTTGTGCTTTCGTTTATAAAAAATTGAGACATACCTGCTACTTGACAAAAATTATCAGTTAGTATAAGCTATCTGCATAAGGTTATTGAGAAAAATCGGCTATAGCAATCCTCGTAAATAATGCATTTAAGACAGTTCAGCAGAGTGTG
>OOAO01000598.1_pt1 | contig 39084 bp, 41 predicted proteins | sample 1671821 | NCBI WGS metagenome assembly OOAO01 (sample SAMN06348196, study PRJEB24527) | human gut metagenome | biome: human gut; feature: ankylosing spondylitis patient; material: feces | host: Homo sapiens | place: China | collected 2015-10 | reverse complement strand
AAATACCGACCTCCAAAATTAGATTTTTTAGGTCTAACTTTTGGGGGTCGGGTCATCTCAAAAGAGGTGCTTTTCTTTTGCCCATTTTACGAAAGAGTGGTGGTTTTATGGGTATTTTAAACGGTTTGTTTCACTCACGGGATAAGCCGAAAAACAGCACATCGGGCAGCAGTTACCGATTTTTTTACGGTCAGAGCAGTGCCGGCAAATGCGTGACCGAGAGAAGTGCAATGCAAATGACGGCAGTATATGCCTGCGTCAGAATTTTATCCGAGGCGGTTGCAGGACTTCCGCTTCATCTTTACAAATACAACTCAAATGGCAGTAAGGAAAAGGCACTTGAACATCCGTTGTATTTTCTTTTGCACGATGAGCCTAATCCCGAAATGACTTCATTTGCTTTTAGAGAAACCTTGATGACTCATCTGCTTTTGTGGGGCAATGCCTATGCACAAATCATAAGAAATGGCAAGTGCGATGTTGTTGCCCTCTATCCTCTTATGCCGAACAGAATGACAGTTGACAGAGATAAAAGCGGTAATCTTTACTATCAGTACAACACAAGCTCCGATGACGCAAGAACAATGGAAGGTGCAACGGTAAGGCTTTCACCGTATGAGGTTTTGCATATTGCCGGACTTGGATTTGACGGACTTGTCGGATACTCGCCTATTGCAATGGCAAAGAACGCAATCGGTCTTGCCATTGCCGCCGAGGAATACGGTAGTAAGTTCTATGCAAACGGTGCGTCACCCAGCGGTGTGCTTGAACATCCGGGTACACTGAAAGACCCATCCAAGGTTCGTGATTCGTGGAATGCCGCCTTTGCAGGAAGTGGCAACAGTCATAGAGTTGCCGTGCTTGAGGAGGGACTGAAATACACACCGATTTCAATTTCGCCGAACGAGGCGCAGTTCCTCGAAACCAGAAAATTTCAGATAGATGAGATAGCTCGAATTTTCAGAGTGCCTCCGCATATGGTGGGTGACCTTGAAAAATCGAGCTTTTCTAATATTGAACAGCAGTCACTTGAATTTGTGAAGTACACACTTGAGCCGTGGATAGTGCGTTGGGAGCAGTCGATTTCCCGCTCCTTGCTTTCAAGAAACGAAAAAAGTTCGTACTTTGTGAAGTTTAATGTGGATGGACTTCTGCGTGGTGACTATGCAAGCAGAATGAGTGGCTATGCTACGGCAAGACAGAACGGATGGATGTCGGCAAACGATATACGAGAACTTGAAAATCTTGACCGTATTTCTGACGAGGAGGGTGGAAATCTGTATCTCGTGAATGGCAGTATGACAAAGCTGAGCGATGCCGGGGCTTTTGCTGAAAAGAATAATGAAAAGGAGGAAAATACAAATGGCGAAAAGGTTCTGGAATTGGAAAAATCATACAGAAGAAAATGAAACTGTACAAAGAGTTCTTGAACTTAACGGAACTATTGCAGAAGAAAGTTGGTTTGACGATGATGATGTTATTCCTTTTGGCATATAATATTTTCATTGCATATATTTTATTTGTGTGATATAGTAAATATAATTTATTTGAAATTATAGGAGGAAAGATAAATATGTCAGAAATAAGTACTGTTGAAATCAAAAATATGCTTGACGATTTAGAAAATGATAATGACTTCATAGAGTTAAGGAAACTATATGAAACACCAAATTGTTTTACTATAATGGGAGATAAAAGAAGAGAAGAATGGCATAGTAATTTTGTATGTTGGCTACTTGACCCTAATGAAAACCACGGACTAGGTAAATTTCCTTTAGTAAAATTTTTGGATTTAGTTGAAAGTAAGTGCGAAGAACTTAATATTGATAAAACAGATGTTGAGAATATGGAATTTAAAAAAGAGTCTTCAGCTAAAGATCAAACAGATAATAAAGGTCGAATGGACATTTTAGGTACAAGTACGTCTTTAATTTTAGTTATAGAAAATAAGATTAAAGCTAGTGAAAATTCCAAAAATGATAAACCACAGTCAGATGTATATTTTGATTCTTGCGAACAAGTATATAAAAATAGACAAAGAGTTTATGTTCTTTTAAAGGCAAGTTCAGATACTTCTTTGGAAAATAAAAATTTTATTCATGTTACATATCAAGATTTGCTTGATGAAGTGATAAAACCAGCATATGAAAAGTGTGAAGAATTAAAATTAGAAGATACAAAAAGTGTGTTGAAACAATACGCATTGGATATCTCTAATCCATTTTCTGATCCCCAGTTGGCTTATGCAAATAAGGATTTGTCTGAAAATATTTTTAAAAAGCATGAAGAGATAATATCTAAAATTCGTCAAACAATGAGTGATAAGAAAGATAGAGACAAAGAGTCTGTTATTTATGTATTCTTTAATAAATATAAAGAATACATAAATAATGCTATATTAAAACCTTTGGACAAAAACGCCATTAACGATTCACGACTTGATACAAAAGATACAATCAGTTATCTAATGAGAAAAAAATATATAATTCCAGGGAAAACAAAATTATATTATAATCGTCTGAACAAAACTTTTATTATTAAGATTGATGAAAAACATAAATTTTGGGCTGGCTATTATGAAGGGAAATATGATGATTCACAAGAGGTAAACTATATAATAAAAGAATGCGATTCACTTCATCCTGCAGCAGCAATGATAGAAGAAATTGCAGCAGCAGAGATAGAACGAAAAGCTGGTTCTAAAAATAGTAATCCTGGAATAGGTCCAAGGCACATGAAGCTTTCAAATTCCGGTGTTAAAGATGCAGAAGGAATGACAATTGGAAAGATTCTTCGTAGCATAAATAACTCTAATATGTAATCGTACTCAAGGAGTAACCGAAAGGTTGCTCCTTTTAATATGCATTTAGCACAGAGCCTATAAGGCTCTTTTTTTATGCCCTTTTAAGGAGGTGACAGAATGGCAGACAGCTTTGGTATCAAGCTTGGTGTTGAAGGTGAAAAGGAATTTAAGAGTACCTTGTCCGATATTAACCTTAGCTTCAAGGTGCTGGGTTCTGAAATGAAGCTTGTTCAGTCACAGTTTGGGAAGAACTATTCTTCTGTTGAAAGTCTGACATCAAAGAAACGAAGTTCTGAATAGGCAGATTGAAAAGCAGAAGGAGAAAATAGCAACACTAAAGTCAGCACTTGATAACGCCTCCTCTTCCTTTGGAGAGAATGACAGGCAAACTCATAATTGGCAAATTCAGCTCAACAATGCCGAGACAACGCTCAACGGTATGGAGCGTGAGCTTGGCAGCAATAATTCTGCACTTGAACAGGCAAAGACGGATATTGAGGGTACAGAAAAATCTCTTGGAAAGGTTGACGGTCGGCTTGATGATACTGCCGAAAGTGCCGATGATATGGGCAATGAAATCAAGGACGCAGGCGACAAGGCGGATAAGTCGAAGGAGAGATTTTCAAAGCTTGGTTCGGTACTCAAGGGTGTCGGTGTGGCAATGGGTGCGGTTGTTACTGCGGCTGCCGCAACAGCCGTTAAGCTCGGCAAGGAGGTAGGCATTAACAATCCAAACCCACAATCTGCACTTGATGTGACGGGTGAAATACATATGAACGGCTTTCCCGTTATGGGCATTATACAGACCTCTGTTGAGGACGATGTCAGCCTTAACAGTCTTACAACGCAGGGTATTTATTTCAGACGAAGAGTACCGCAGGAGAATATGAACTATCCGGCACTTGTATTCGGTATGCTTGAAGTATTTTCTTGCAGTACAAATCTTGTGATACAGAGATATACGGCAAGGGACACTCCGTTTGATGTATATATCCGTTCAAAGGTGAATTCAAGCTGGAGCAAGTGGGTTAAAAAATAGACACAGGAGGTATTTATGAAACAGATTTGGAACAGCATTCAGACTGCATTCATCGCACTTGGAGGAACACTCGGGTGGTTTCTAGGAGGTGCAGACGGCTTTCTGTATGCACTCATTGCATTTGTAGTTATCGACTACATTACAGGAATGATGTGTGCCTTTGCCGACAAAAAGCTTTCGAGCAAGGTTGGTTTTAAAGGCATTTGTAGGAAGGTGATTATCTTTCTGCTTGTGGGAGTGGCGAATCTCCTTGATGTGTACATTATCGGCACGGGCAGTGTGCTGAGAACGGCAGTAATTTTCTTCTATCTCTCAAATGAGGGCTTGTCACTGCTTGAAAACGGAGCACATCTGGGACTTCCCATTCCTGAAAAGATTAAAAATGTGCTTGCACAATTACACCACAGAAGTGAAAAGGAGGACGACTGAATGTCATACACAAACAGCAAATTAGTTAGCTACACAAAAATTTCACCAAACAGAAACATCAATCGCAATCACAAGATTGATACAGTTTCAATTCACTGCGTAGTCGGGCAGTGCTCTGTTGAAACTCTCGGCTCAATCTTTGCATCAAGGGACAAGGAGGCAAGCTCAAACTACGGTATCGGATATGACGGCAGAATCGGAATGTATGTTGAGGAAAAGGACCGTAGCTGGTGCACCTCATCTGCGTCAAATGACAACAGGGCGATTACCATTGAGGTTGCGTCAGATACCTACCACCCATACAGAGTGAATGATGCTGCGTACAAGTCTTTGATTAAACTGCTTGTTGACATCTGCAAGAGAAACGGCATCAAAAGGCTTGTGTGGTCAACAAACAAGTCAGAGAGAATGAATCACATTAACGGCTACAATATGACGGTTCACAGGGATTATGCGAACAAGTCCTGCCCGGGTGATTACCTCTACAATCTTCACGGACAGATTGCAAAGGAGGTAAACGCTCAACTTGGCTTAGGCAGTTCAAAACCTGCGACTTCAAAGAAAACTCTCTATCGTGTACGCAAAAGTTGGAAGGACGCAAAGTCGCAGAAGGGTGCTTTCTATGACCTTTCAAATGCAAAGAAATGTGCCGACAAAAACAGCGGTTACTCTGTTTTTGATGAAAGCGGAAAAGTTGTGTACACGCCAAAGTCATCCGGCAAAAAGTCAGTTGATGCCATTGCAAAAGAAGTAATTCAGGGCAAATGGGGCAACGGCGCCGACCGCAAAAACCGCCTCACAAAAGCCGGCTATAACTACAACACCGTACAGAAAAGAGTAAATGAGATTTTATCTTAACAGACAATAGCATAATATTCTAACAAAGCCAAATCCCCATCGAGGAAGTTTTATTCCTTGATGGGGATTTTTTACTTACGAATAAATAATAAAAATAAAATTTTTCAAAAAGCGTCCTTTTAAGCACTCTCCCGTGGCTAACAGACAGAGGGCAACAATGCTCTCGGAAACGGAGGTGCAATATATGAAACACAATCTTCAAATCAGTGTTTCGGACAAACCACAAAGAAACAGTATGGTATCCTGAAAAAGCATCACCTTGCGAGAACGATTTTTGCGAATGCTGTTCGGCAGAAAGCAGAAAATCACAGTCCTTGTTCCAAGTGATTCTATTGAGGAACTCGCCATTACCAAGGTTAAAAAAGGAGGCAGTTATGAACAAAATAACAGCATTACTTGATGAGATTACCGAGGTAATCAAAAACATTGGCACACTTACAGAAAGTCTGCAGACTGTTTCAAATCTCTTGAATGAGATAAAGAATACTGAGATTTCAAAGAAGTCAACTGTACATACTTCTGAAAGCACAGGAAATTCAAAGGTGTATTCACTTGAAGATGTAAGGGGTGTTCTTGCTAAAAAAAGTCAAAGCGGACTCACTTCTGAGGTTAGAGAAATCATTGTAAAGTGTGACGGAAACAAACTGTCAGAAATTGACCCCTGTCATTACGAAGAAATCATCAAAGATGCGGAGGCACTTAAGAATGAGTAATCACGCTTTCCTCTCCCCTTCAAGTTCTCACAGATGGCTCAATTGTACACCAAGCGCCGTGCTTGAATCAAAGTTTGAGAACAAATCAACCAAAGCATCTGAAGAAGGCACAGTCGCCCATGCGTGGTGTGAGCATAAACTGAAAAACATATTATGCAGAAAAAGTGACGAGCCTGTCTCCCCTTACACAAACGATGAAATGCAGGAATACACCGACTTATATGTTGATTTTGTACTTGAACAATTCAATCTTGCAAAACAGAAATGTAAAGATCCTTTGATTCTTATTGAACAAAAGGTTGATTTTTCAGAATATGTACCAAATGGTTTTGGAACAGCCGACTGCATTATTGTTTCTGAAAGCAAAATACATATCATTGATTTCAAATATGGAATGGGAGTATTGGTTGATGCCTTTGATAACCCGCAGATGAAATGTTATGCTCTCGGTGCTTTAAAAATCTTTGACCGCCTATATGACATTAAAGATGTGTCAATGTCAATTTTTCAGCCACGCAGAGATAATGTCAGCACTTGGACTGTTTCTGCTGATGAGCTCAAAGGCTGGGCAGAAAATGTACTAAAGCCAAAAGCAGAATTAGCTGTTAAAGGTGAAGGTGATTACTGTGTCGGTGATTGGTGTACATTCTGCAAAGCATCAGTAAGATGCAGAGCAAGAGCCGAAAACAATCTGAAACTTGCACAGGAAGAATTCAGACTTCCCCCACTTCTTACTGATTCTGAAATTGAAAAGATTTTATCTGTTATCCCCAATCTCACGAAGTGGGCAAATGAAATAATGGCATATGCTACCGAATCAGCTGTCAATCACGGCAAGCATTGGAACGGTTTTAAAATTGTTGAAGGACGGTCTGTACGAAAGTATAAAGATGAAACCGCAGTGGCTAAAGCATTGGAAGATGCCGGCTACAAAGACATTTATCGCAAGAGTCTTATCACACTTACAGAAATGCAAAAGCTTTTAGGTAAGCAAAATTTCAACGAGATACTTGGAAATCTCATCATTAAACCAAAAGGCAAGCCTGCTCTTGTTCCCGAAACGGACAAAAGAGATGCTATGACAATCACAGATGTTAAAAACGAATTTAAAACGGAGGACTAATTATTATGGCTAATTCAAACAAAACAAAAGTTATCACAGGCAAAAACACAAGACTTTCATATTTTCACGGTTGGGAACCTGTTTCAATCAACGGCAGTCCTGAAAGATACAGCGTATCCGTACTTATTCCAAAAGATGATACTGAAACCGTTAATGCGATTAACAACGCTGTAAATACTGCAATTGAAGAAGGTATCGGTAAATTTGGTGGTAAAAAGCCAAACAAAGCATCACTTAAACTTCCTCTTCGTGACGGTGATACCGAGCGTAATGATGAGGCTTATGCAGGTCACTGGTTTATCAATGCAAACAGCAGAACCGCTCCACAGATTGTTGATAAGGCTGTAAAACCTATTCTTGACAGAGATGAGGTGTACAGCGGTTGTTATGCAAGAGTGTCTCTGAATTTTTACGCATTCAATTCAAATGGCAACAAAGGTATTGCCTGTGGTCTTGGCAACATTCAGAAAATAAAGGACGGCGAACCGCTTGGTGGCAGAAGTTCGGCTGCTGATGATTTCAGAACAGAAACAGATGATGATTTCTTATCCTAACATAATATGAGGTAAACGATATGAACGAATTTTATGAACTTGCAAAATTGTTTGATGTAGTTGTTATCTTCTGTTTCTTCTTAGGAATAGGTATGTACGGCATCATAAGCACCGTAACGGATTTAATTTTCCTTATTCACAAGACTTTTAGAAAGCACAGAATAGCGAGAAGGGCTAAGAAAAACAACTTAGATAATTAACAATTTTGGACGGTGGAGAGATACTCTCTGCCGTCCGTTTTTTATATATAAGGAAGTGAAAACATGAAATCAATCAGTATTGACATAGAAACATATTCAAGTGCTAATCTTCAGAAATCCGGTGTTTACCGTTATGCGGAAAGTGATGATTTTGAAATTCTGCTGTTTGGCTATTCTGTTGACGGCAGTGATGTCAAAGTCATTGACTTGTGTATGGGAGAAAAGATACCCGAGGATATTCTTGATGCACTGACCGATACTTCGGTTATCAAATGGGCATTCAACGCACAATTTGAGAGGGTATGCTTATCAAGGTATCTTAAAGATTTAGGTATAGATTTTGACGGCAAATATCTTAACCCGTCATCTTGGCATTGTACTCTTGTCTGGTCGGCAACACTTGGTCTTCCCCTTTCTCTTGAGGGTGTGGGTGCTGTATTAGGCCTTGAAAATCAAAAGCTGTCAGAGGGTAAAAATCTCATACGATATTTTTGTATTCCCTGTTTCCCTACAAAAATCAATAATGGCAGAACAAGAAATATGCCATATCACAATATAGAAAAGTGGAATAATTTCAAAGCATACAATATTCGTGATGTTGAAACTGAGATGAGTATTCAAAAGAAATTATCAAGATTTCCTGTAAGTGATTCAATATGGAACGAATACCACCTTGACCAAAATATAAATGACCGTGGCATTGGTGTAGATATGTTTTTAGTTGAAAACGCAATAGTTATTGATGAAATGGTTAAAAAGTCGCTTGTCAATGATATACAATCCCTTACCAATCTTGATAATCCAAATTCCGTTCAGCAAATGAAAAACTGGCTCTCCGAAAGCGGATTTGAAACCGAAAGTCTTAACAAAACATCAGTTTCAGAAATGCTGAAAACTGCACCGTATCATGTACACAAAGTGTTATCCCTCAGACAGCAACTAACAAAAAGCAGTGTTAAGAAATACACAGCAATGAAAAATGCCGTTTGTAAAGACAGCCGTGCAAGGGGAATGTTTCAGTTTTACGGTGCAAACAGAACAGGTCGATTTTCAGGCAGACTTGTGCAATTACAGAATTTACCGCAAAACCATATGAGTGATTTGGCAGATGCACGAAGTCTTGTAAAATGCGGAAATTATGATGCACTCAGTATTCTTTATGATGATATTCCGGACACACTTTCACAACTTATCCGCACCGCTTTTATTCCACAGCACAGTTGCAAATTCATAGTAGCCGATTTTTCTGCTATTGAGGCAAGGGTTCTTGCGTGGCTTGCAGGTGAGAAATGGAGAAACAAAGTTTTTAGTGAGGGCAAAGATATTTATTGCAGTAGTGCATCACAGATGTTTGGTGTTCCTGTTGAAAAGCATGGAATAAACGGGCATCTGCGACAAAAAGGCAAAATCGCCGAGCTTGCACTCGGATACGGCGGTTCTGTCGGGGCATTGAAAGCTATGGGTGCTATTCAGATGGGACTTTCAGAGGATGAACTTCAGCCTCTTGTATGTGCGTGGAGAAACTCTATGGTGGGACATTGATAAATGTGTTAAAGAAACTGTTACCAAAAGGATACCGACTGAAACCAACGGCATATCTTTTACCTACGAAAGCGGATTTCTGTTCATCACTCTCCCCTCCGGCAGAAGACTTGCATATGTTAAGCCGAGAATCGGGATAAATAAATACGGCAGTGAGGCTGTCACTTATGAAGGCATCGGCAGTACAAAAAAGTGGGAACGGCTTGAAAGCTACGGCCCTAAGTTCTGTGAAAATATCATTCAAGCCATTGCAAGAGATATATTATTATACGCAATGCAAACACTAAAAAATTACCGCATAATCGCTCATGTTCATGACGAGGTTATTATTGAATGCCAAAAAGATGTTTCCGTAAACACTATCTGCGAACAAATGAGCAGAACTCCGCCTTGGGCAAAAGGTCTTTTACTCCGTGCGGACGGTTATGAATGTCAATTTTATATGAAAGATTAAAAAGCGTCCTTTTTCACCTTCTGCTATGGCTATATGGTAGGAGGTGCTTTTTATGACAGACAATGAGAAAAAGCAAATTGAAAGCTACCGAAAGAACGGTTACGGATACAAACAGATTTCAAATCTCACAAACCTATCCGTTAATACAATAAAATCATACTGTAAAAGGAACAAGCTAATGAGTGCTGATTTGCAAAGCAATGATAATCACACTCTTTATTGCGAACAATGCGGAAAACCGGTTGAGCAAAACGAACACCGCAAGCGCAAGAGATTTTGCTCAGACACTTGCAGAAACAAGTGGTGGAACAATCATCTTGATTTAGTTAACAGAAAAGCAATTTATGAACTGACATGTCCTTATTGTAAAAAAGCATTTACAGTTTACGGCAATGCAAAAAGGAAATTTTGCAGTCATAGTTGTTATGTCAAATACAGATACGGAGGAAAACAAAATGGATAAGCCTACACATACGCAGAGCGTTACACCCTAACTGTCAAAGAAGCCGGGTTATATTTTAACATTGGCATTAAAAAAATGAGGAAACTTGCCGAGGATAATCTCGGAATTTTTTCAATTTTGAGTGGTAATCGCTATTTGATTATACGAACAAAATTCGAGGAATATCTGTGCAATAATTCTACGATATAACTCTCTTTTATCTGCTGAAAGTAGTTGCTATTCTGAGAGTTTTACGGCAATATATTAGTACCAAACGAGGAGGTAAAAAATATGGATAAGCCATCATTGCAAGACAAAGATTTTTTGACGGTAATTGAAACAGCCGAATTATTTGGACTCAGCAGAAGAAAAATGTTCCGTCTTACAAGCCAAAGCGGTCTTCCCTTTATGGCTAAATACGGAACACGAAAGTTAATCATCAAAGATGAATTTGTAAAATATCTTAATAAATCAGGAATGAAGGGAGAACTCAAAAATGGCGAGCCGAGGACAAAGACGAGATTCAAAGCATAGACTTTTGCACAACGGAGAATCAATAAGGGCAAACGGAAAATATCAATTCAAGTATTTAGTTGACGGCAAGCCAAAATTTGTATACAGCTGGAGACTTGTTCCGACAGATCCACAACTAATAGGCAAACAGCCTTGCCTGTCACTAAGAGAATTATAAAAGCTGGTCGGTAAAGACGTTGACTCAAGACTTGACATAACCGGCAGAAATATCACCGTCAACGAGTTAATCTCCCGTGATCTCAAAACAAGGACAGGTGTAAGACACAACACACTTTCAAATTACAACTTTGTGCAAAACATTATGAGCAAAGAGAAATTTGGAAGTCGCAAAATCGGTGAAATAAAAACTTCCGATGCAAAGCTGTTTCTCATTAAATTACAGGAAGACGGAAGGGGCTCGAGTACAATAAAAACAGTGCGAGGTGTTTTAAGACCGGCATTTCAAATGGCAGTTGATGATGATATTCTAATGAAGAACCCTTTCGGTTTCCAATTACTCGGCATTATCATAAACACTGAACATACTCGACAGGCTCTGACAAAAAAGCAAATGAACAAGTTTTTGAAATTTGTTCGTTACGATAATGTTTACTACAAATACTATGATGTCTTCTACATTCTCTTTCACACGGGTTTAAGAATTTCAGAATTTTGTGGGTTGACGATAAGTGACCTTGATATTAGCAATAGAATCATCAATATTGACCACCAGTTGCAGAGAACCTCAAAAATGGAGTATGTGATTGAATCAACAAAAACAAATGCCGGCACAAGAAAACTACCTATGACGGAAGATGTTTATCAGGCCTTCAAAAGAATACTTGAAAACAGACCCACAAATCTTCCTGAAATTATGGTTGCAGGACATTGCGGTTTTCTGTTCAGAGATTCAAAAGGGATGCCCGAAGTTGCAATGCACTGGGAGCATAGATTTAACCACTCGGTCAAGAGATACAACGATATTTTCAGAGAGCAACTGCCGAATATCACTCCTCACATTTGCAGACATACCTACTGTTCAAATATGGCAAAGGCAAGAACGAATCCGAAAACATTACAATACCTTATGGGACATTCCGATATCGGTGTTACGATGAACACCTGTACTCATCTTGGTTTGGATGATGCCAAGGACGAAATGATAAGGCTCGAAGAACTGGAACAAGCAAGAAAAGAAGTTGAAAAAACTCTCGGCACACAACCTCTAAAACAGAATATGTTTAAGACGGTGTAAAAGACAAGCAACAGACTGAAAACCTGTTGCTTGTCTTTTCTAATAATTAATTTACAAAAAATTCTTCACATAATGCATAAATAATCATACCAAACCGTTAAGCCATGCTTGATATAATTCTTCTACTTCAGGATAATTTTTAATATCCTCTTGCATCATCTGTTGACTATGAATATTTTCAAATTTATAAACATTTTCTCCACAACTGGGATAAAAAATGTTTTGTTTCTTATTACCGATTGTAACTTCCAAAATTTCGGAATTTGTACAATCAATGCCTACATATGTAATGTTTGAAACAATGCCTTCTTCTCCATCTGAAAAAACAATTTTTTCTCCATAAGGCCAATCAAGATACCAACCTTTATCATACGGAAGTGAGGTAATAACTTTTGGTCCTCCATTAAATGCACCTACCGCAATTCTTTTGACGGTATCAGGAATTTTCAATTCAAAAGAACCACCGCTATAAAAAGCGTGAACATCTATTTCCTCAAGTTCATGTGGCAGAACAATTTCTGCATCACAATTCAAGTGGCAGAAAGCAAACAAACCTGCACTTAAAACTTTCAAATGTTTTGGCATTACAACTCTATTCAAACCGGTGCAATCTCTAAATGCTGATATACCAATTTTCTTAATTGAATCAGGCAAATCCAACTTGCTTATTCCTTTGCAATAGGCAAAAGCAGCGTTACCGATAGATTGAATTGCAGAAGAAAAGTAAACACCTATAATTTCAGGATGGTTAAAAAAGCACCAATCTCCAACAACAGTGACATTCTTATTATTAATTTTTGCAGGAATTTCTACCAAATCAATTTCATTTGATAAATATTGTTTCAACACTACATAGTTGTCATATTCCTCTACAATAAATTTTTGAATTTGATTTTTGCTGTTATTTACATTAATTTGATATTCTTTCACACTTACCTCCTATTCAAATCAGCTAATAGATTGAGCTATATTAAATCATAGCAAAGTATCATTTTGAATTGACAATAATCTCTGATAATACTCAAGTGCCTTTTTATACTCTCCTAATTCGCCATATGCACCACCTACATTATTATATAATACTGCAATATCAGGATGATTTTCAGGCAGTACTTTTTCTCGGATTGCTAAGGCTTTTAATTTGTACTCAAGTGCCTTTTTATACTCTCCTAATTCACCATATGTATAACCTACATCATTATATGATGTTGCAATATCTGGATGATTTTTCGGCAATACTTTTTTTAGGATTGATAAAGCTTTTAATTGATACTCAAGTGCCTTTTTATGATCTCCTAATTCTCCATATGCAGAACCTACATTATTATATTCCATTGCAATAGCAGGATGATTTTCAGGCAATACTTTTTCTTGGATTGCTAAGGCTTTCAAACAGTACTCAAGTTTCTTTTTATGATCTCCTAATTCACCATATGCATAACCTACATTATTATATTCCGTTGCAATATAAGGATGATTTTCCAGTAATACTTTTTCTATGATTGATAAAGCTTTTAATTGATACTCAAGTGCCTTTTTATGATCTCCTAATTTACCGTATGCATAACCTACATTATTATATGATGCTGCAATAGTAGGATTATTTTCAGGTAATACTTTTTCTCGGATTGCTAAAGCTTTTAAACAGTACTCAAGTTCCTTTTTATGATCTCCTAATTTGCCATATGCAGAGCCTACATTATTATATGATGTTGCAATAGCAGGATGATTTTCAGGCAATACTTTTTCTTGAATCGCCAAGACTTTCATATAATAACATAGTGATTCGGAATAATATGCTAAGTCACATAAAACACAAGCTATATCTGAAACATACCCTACCGAAATTTCATCCTCATTTTTTAGTAAAGCGCCTGCACTACTAATAAAAATATCTTTATAGGTGTCAACTGATTTCAAATTATTCTTATCTATTAATTCAGAGGCAGAATCGCAAAAGTTTTTACACTTATCCTCAGTTATCTCCGGCTTAAGTTCATTTACAGTAACTTCTGAAACAATCGGATGAAGAGTTATTTTTGACACTTCACCGTCTATCCTCTTTATCCAACCACTCTTTACAAGATTAGAAATTGTGCTGTCCTCACTCCAACCGTCATTTGATTCTGAATTCGGATAATTTTCTAAATCTATAAAGCTTTCAAATTCTGCGACCGACATACCTGATAATGGCAAAAGGCAAGCATTTACCATTATATATTTTTCTTTTTCAGATAATGCAGTAAGATTAAACAATGCTCTGATATGCTCAAAAATAATGTCGCTCTTTTCATTATCATCCTTATTGTTGTAAACCGCAACATTTATTCCGCTGTTTATTCCGCTTTCCTTTAAAACTTTTATGTAATCAGAAAGTGTTTTCTTACCATAGCCTTCAATTTTCGCTGTCTGATGTGCGACAAGGTCAACCGTTAAAGTGTGTCTGTACGCTGTTTCTATAAGCTCATCCACCTGTGCAATTCGCTCCTCTTTGTCCTTATCTTTTGGATTTATAGCAAAGAACATATGTCTTAACTCTTCTTTTGAGAGTTCTTCTATATCAATTTTTGTTTTATCGTCATTCGGTGATGTTCTTGTCGTAAAAAGAATATGAATATGCAGCTTTTTAAGATCTTTCATCACTTCTACATTTCTCTTGTATTCATCCGAATCAGGTTCAACATTGTAGTTATCAATAATCAGCAAAGTTCTCTCATTATTTATCATCGCCTTTGACAAAAGAGAGAGTTTGGTTTCGTATCTGATATTTATATCTTTTTCAAAATAACCACCGGTTTTATTGTCATTAGAAAATTCAAGTCCGGCAATTAATGACTTTAAATCACCCGAATATACAGAAAGTTGTATCGTTGTATAAGCGCACCTGTATTCTTCGGCATACTCTCTTGCAGTTTCTGACTTACCGATACCGCCGATACCATAAAGATATGCAATATGATAATTTTCTAAATGCTGTCGGATTTCTGACAACTTGTCTTTTCTGCTGATATAATAGCTGTTCGATGTTGTAACAGTAATGTTATTATCAATCAAATATCCATCTTGTTCCTCAGTTGCAATTTTAAGTGCCTGATCCAATGCTTTTATAAGTTCGTCCGTATTTGAATATCTCTCAGATTTCATTCTTACAACTGTGTGTTGGAATATTTCCTGTATCTTTTCACGCAGCTGTGGGGATGAATTTTTTAAAAGCTTTGTTTTTCCTAAATTAAATTTTTTGCCAAGTATAATGTCTGAACTTTTAGCATCTCTTTCCATTACCTTTTCAAAAAGAATATGACCGATAGCATAAATATCCGCACGCTCATCAACCTCTTGCAAATACTTGCCGGTAAACTCGTCAATTTCTGCTTTTGAAATTTCAGGTGCAGAGATTTTATTTGTACTTGCTATGTAGTTACCGTTTTCAAGGTCGGACTTTAATTTTACCGTATCAAAATCGAAAAGATTTATAATTTGATTTGTTTCTTTTAAAACATAAATATTGTCAGGCTTAATATCAAGATGTAAATATCCTTTTTTGTGATAAAAGCCTATGGCTGTTGCAACAGATTTGCAAACTTCAAGCACATCAGTGATATTTTCAGGAACTACCTTGTCATATGATGAGCCAACAACCTTATTCATAATGACATAGAGTGTTGAATATGCTTCAACCATTGTTTCTGCATCACTGGTATAGTTGCCTGTTTCGTCGCTATTATGGAATTCAAGTTGAAGTTTATATGCTTTACGCAACTGTTCCTTGAGAATTCTATATATATTACTGTCACTGTTTGATATAACTAAATTATTATTTTCATCTCTTGTAATATCACATTTTTTAGGGTAAAATTCCTTGATAAGCACCCTACGATTATTGGAGCAATTCTCGGCAAGATATACAACACAACTTGCACCTCTGCCTTTTAATTCTAAAAATCTATATTCAGTACCTTTGAGGTTAATTATTGTACCGTCATTTAAAAATGTTCTGTTATCGTTTTCATAACTACTATTATTCATAAGTCATCACCTTGAAAATAATTATACAATAAATTTATTTTTATTTCAACATTTTTGTCAATAAAAGCAATCAGAGAGTGCCGTTTTTTAGACACTCTCTATTTTTACTTACCAAACATTTTTAACATCACAAATAATTTCATATTTTGGCACATCAAAGGACATACATTTATTTGTAGGAAAAGCCCAAAAATCAATGTAGTGACAGCTATCGAATCCATATTCCACAGTTTTTTCGTCATTGCTGACTTCATCTTTTTCAAAAGTGTAATCGTCCATAAATATATCTCCAATAAATTAATATTTGTATGAATTTTTCAATGGTGGTTCTCTCTGCAATCTATTGCAAGAGAGAACCACCTTGCCTATAAGCTATTATTAGCCGTCAGATACTCTGCATTTAGGACAGTCATTGTCACAGCCTGAATAGCTGAGTTTAGCACTTGCCTCCATAAATATGCTCATATCCTTTTTGGACTGATAATTTATGATCTTCATTTCATCACCTCCTTTCATATAGTGCATCTAAGTCCTGCTTGTACAACAAGATTAGATTATTAATTATCATTTTGCAAGGTGCACATGCTTCCTTACCACTAAATATTCGTCCGTTGATTTTACAACCACCTTGACATATTGGTAAAACAGCACACTCTTTGCATTCATCATACGCTAAATCTGTGTTGCAGAAAAATTCATACTCACTGTTTTTCTTAATTCCGTTAAAAATATCCCCACTTGCAAACTCTTTTCTTCCAAGTGTTCGATGACATTTATATATATTGCCATTACTGTCAATAGAATATACACTCGGACAAGTAGCATAACAATTAGTCGGAGAAGGGAAAATTTTAAGTTTCTTAAGCAATGCTATTCTGGGTGATGTATTTTTATTTATATCATTTTCTACATCAGGGAATCCACGAAACAGTTTATTCTCTCTTCCAAACTTAATTAGTGATATATACGGGTGCTCGTTCATTTCAGTAAAATTTTGATTAATATTTTTTACAATTGATGAATCTTCATCTATTGGTGCAAAGTATATTGAAAGATTATCATAAGTTTTAAATCTGTCCTTTAGATAATTAAATGTATTAACAACAGTTTGCTTTTTCTCCGGATCAAAATTTATTCTTACTTTTATCTGTAAATCATTTAATAAAGCAAGCTCAATGTTTTGCATAACGATTTCAAAAGGATTTTCCAAATCGGAATAGTTTTTTATTTTATTGTAGTCTTCTCCGATTGAGTCAACAGTAATTTGAATTTTTTCTACATTCCATTTGCTTTTTATTTTTTCAATAACCGATTCAGTAAGTAAAGAACCGTTTGTTGTAATTTTTGATGAAAAATTGATGCCTCTTTTTATCAACCCATCCACTATATAATCAATAATTTCTGTCGCAATTAGGGGTTCCCCGCCAAACCATGTGATTCCAAGTTCATCATGATTCCAATGCTCAAATAAATATTGAATCAAACAATCAGCTGTTTCTCTTGTCATTATGCCTTTGCGGAATCCTTTTTCAAAGCAATAGTAGCAATGTGCATTACATTCCATAGTCGGAGCAATGATGATATTTGCGATTTTATCACTGTTGTTTTCTATCACAGTCTTGCGTAATAACTCTTGCTCTGACAGCTCATCACAATCATTTTCAACAAGAAACCCAAGTTCAAAAAGTGCGTCTATTTCATCTTTGTGATCAGAATAATTACCATCAATAAAAATTCTATTATAAATTGCAGGCTCTATTTCAACGAGCGATGTCGAATATGTATTGTATAAAAGAATGTTATCGTTATAAAGTTGGGCAATTTTAAACATACTGGGTTTCATAAAATCATCCTCACAATCTATTAATATAAATTCATGTTTGGCAAGAGTATTGCCGAAACAATACTCTTGCCTGACAGACTGATATTACTTTACAAAGCTATCAATCTTTTCTCCGTGCTCGTTATAAACGTCTGTGTGAGTATAGTTTCCGTTTAAATCGTATCTGTCAACATGTGTTGTTGTCAGATTACCATATTTATCATAGAAATCCTCACGATCAGAGTTGTCCCAAGCAGTATATTTTCTGCTACTCATAAAATCACCTCCCTCAAATTATCGCTGTTTAAAAGTAGTATTATTTAGTTAAGCTGCACATTCTTCTGCAACATTCTGTGCTATACTTATGTCGCCATAGTTAAGATTTACTCGTGCATCCGGCTCATCATAAAGAACACTTTCGGAAACTAAAGATATTCTGTGATTGATATCATCTATACTGCAAACACTTGCAAGTAAACTTGTACCCTTCTGCAGATAAATGTTATAAACTAAACCTATTAAATCAGGAGTAATCTGTACGAATGTACCTAAGTTACAAGTTGAAATTGCTGTACAATATAAGCTTTCTCTCTTACTGTAAGTAGATACATTTTTATTAAATAATCCTTTCATCGATAAAACCAATGTACCGTCAAAACATCTTTTCTTTATGAGTACATATATTTTACTGTCCACCTTGAAATGACTTATCAAATTGATTGGTAAATCAGTAATTTCATTTAAAAATAATGTACCCTTGTCCCCTGACAGCAATGTAATCTTTACATAGCCTTTACTTACAAATGTTACTGTGCCTTCATAAACCTTTTTTCCGTTAATTGTAATTTGTTCTGTCATAATAATGACCACCTTTCTCATCCTTTGTGACCATTATAAATTATTCAGAACTTATAGTTTTTTGAAAACTGTGAATTTTATTAAGAAATAAAAAGTTTTTATCACCTGCCAATGGGAAACCCATTGGCAGGCAAGATTTCAATTATCAGAGAAATTTCACTGTCTGTGGATTGTTATAGATTGAAATATCGTCAATGTAGGAGATCTCTATATCAGAATAAGAGTAGGTAAACTCTTTTGCTTCATCACAATGTTTTGAATCCTCTGCAAGAACGATAAGTTTTGGTTTTTTACTAAATTTATAATTCAAAGAATCATAATCGTTAATAACCTTGTTATACCTGCTGAGTCTGTCTGCAAACTCCTCTTTCCAACCATCATCTCTGCGAATGCAATCAACGAAATAAGCTTCATTTTCGTTTTTAACAATCGCATTAGGGCGGATAATAAAGCCATCCTCTGTACGATCTTTATTAAGCACCACAGAATGTGTCTCAAAAGAACCTGAATGGTACTCAAGCATGGCTATAATAAGCTGATTTACAGCAAGAGTCTTTTTGATTGTTGATGTTGACATTGCATTTATGTATCCCTGTAATTTGGGCTTTATCTGACTTGCGTACAATATACCTACACCATGCTGACCAAGAGTATATGCTCTAAAACTGCTTTTCATACTTTCATTTGATTGATTATAAAATTCAACCTGCTTAATAAAGCTTTTTGTTTTAAGTTTTTTAAGCATACTCTGAGTTTTTGCCTGATCAATATTAAAGCCTGCTAAATTAAACATTTGAGTAAGCTGGCGACTTGTTGCAAAACACATATTATTTGTAATTATCAACAGAAGCTTTTCATTTTCTCCAATGTAGCCTTTATCAAGAAGGAAATCAATTTCGTCAAGGCTTGTCCTTTTTTCCGGCAAAATCAATTTGTGATTTTCTTCGGCATAGACTGAAAACGGTGATTTTGCAGTTGTGTTTTCCTGTGTGTTAAAATAATTATTTTCAAACATAATAAAACCTCCAATTATAATAAGCCAAAACTTTTTAAAATATCTCTGCTTTTATCGTCAAAATTATCTTTTGGCGTACTTTTGGCACACTGTTTTTTCTCTTCTTCATAATCGGTAAAAAGGCCTCTGTCATCAAGGTCACACACACAGATGCGATTACCTTTGTACGATTTTATATTGTTCTGAAGAATAAGATCTTTTGCAAGGGTTGAATTGCGTGTAACAAATACAAGTTCTTTGTTACTTCTGTACTTTACCGCTATCCTTACAAGCTGCTGTTTTGCAGTATCATTTTCGGTATTGCTACCTGTTATTTCAAGCAAATTCATATCTTTATATTTTGAAATAACCTCAAGAGCCTTTTTTGCTCTATAATTAAATTCATCCCGAGGGTCTTTAATTTTGTCGGAAAGTTCTTTAATCACGGCAAACGGTATGTAAATTTTTTTGTCTCTGTTGTCAAACGGTGCCGAGCAACGCTGAATAAATCCTTCAAACCCACCGCTGAGAACAGCGGTGGTGTCGAAATAAACGTGCTTGTTGTTTAAGAAATAAATGATTGAATGAAAACTGTTGAATAACATAATTATGTCCTCCTAACATATGTAATGATTTATTAAAACCAAATTAAAGCAAAAAAAACTATAGCAATCGCTAAAATAATGAGAATAATTCCTGATACTATACCGCCGTCAGCGATAGAATATATTCCTGCTAAGACTAAAATTCCTGCAAAAATCAAAAGAAATATTCCTATTCCGACAGAAATTTGTGTTGAAAAGAATAATAAAACGATTATAATAAGAACTCCTAACCAGCCCATAAAAGTATCTCCTTTTTTAAAAAAATTGTGTGTAGCGGATGATATTATTTTATTTGTTCATCGGCATTGGAATCACCTTCTTTCTTAATGCTATATAAATCTCTTCGAGATTTATATAGCACCTTTCATGCTTTAATCATATCAAATAAAACACCTGTATTCTTTCGTATTTAATTAATAAACTTTTTAGTTCTGTTTTTTGATATAATTATCCGCAAAATTTTTCTATATCTAACTATATACCATATTTTTAGACCTTTATTTTTTGTAATTCGTGAATTTTTTTAGAAATTTTCTTTTCTTTTTTGCCTGATTTACTGTAATTAAATTATAAATCGCAAAAAATTCTAATCTTTTATATTTAATGAATTTTTCATCAATTTTTTAGTTTCACCCAAGTTCTTGATTCGTTATAATAAAATTATAAATTACAAAAAAATTTAATTTTTCATATTTCGTGAATTTTACATTAGAACGAATAATTATTTATACTTGTTTAGCGGTTTCTGTGTTTGTAATTATGTTATATCATAGTGGTAACTCCATTTTCTTTGAAAACAATGAATTTTTTGCTCTTTACAAAAATATTTACATAAAAAAATAGCCACACATTGCTGTGTAGCTATTAATTGAAATCTATTTGTTTTTAAAGACATATTTATTGATCATTATATTGCTGATACAGTTTTAAATATTTTTCTAAATTTTCTTCATCTCCTAAATTTGCATAAGCCTTTGAAATGCGACTATATAGCCTTGCAAGCTGTGCATTATTTTTTGGTACTGTCTGCTCAAAAATTGGAGTTGCCAACAACAGATATTGTAATGCTTTTTTATACTCTTTCAAATCCATATATACAACACCTAAATTACTATATGATGTTGCAATAGACGGATGATTTTCCGGCAATACTTTTTCTTGGATTGCTAAGGATTTTAAATAATACTCAAGTTCCTTTTGATGATCTCCTAAATTGCCATATGCAAAACCAACATTATTATATAATGCTGCAATATCAGGATGATTTTCCGGTAATACTTTTTCTATGATTGATAAAGCTTTTAATTGATACTCAAGTTCCTTTTTATGATCTTCTAATTTGCCATATGCAAAACCTACATTATTATACGATGTTGCAATATCAGGATGATTTTCCGGTAATACTTTTTCTCGGATTGCCAAGGCTTTTAATTTGTACTCAAGTTCCTTTTGATGATCTCCTAATTCACCATACGCACCACCTACATTATTATATGATGCTGCAATACCAGGATGATTTTCCGGCAATACTTTTTCTTGGATTGCTACAGCTTTTAAATAATATTCAAGTTGTTTTTTATGATTTCCTAATTCACCGTATGAACAGCCTATATTATTATATGATGCTGCAATATCAGGATGATTTTCAGGCAATACTTTTTCTCGGATTGCCAAGGCTTTTAATTTGTACTCAAGTTCCTTTTTATGCTCTCCTAATTCACCATATGCATAACCTACATTATCATATGATGTTGCAATATCAGGATGATTTTCCGGCAGTACTTTTTCTTGGATTGCTAAGGCTTTTAAACAATACTCAAGCTCATTTTTATGTTCTCCTAATTCGCCATATGCACAGCCTATATTGTTATATGATGCTGCAATATCAGGATGATTTTCCGGCAGTACTTTTTCTCGGATTGCTAAAGCTTTTAAATAATAATCAAGTTCCTTCTTATGATCTCCTAATTCACTACATACAGAACCTACATCATTATATGATGCTGCAATATCTGGATGATTTTCCGGCAGTACTTTTTCCTGGATTGCTAAAACTTTTAAGTAATAATTAAGTTCCTTTTTATGATCTGCTAATTCGCCATATGCATATCCTACATTATTATATGATGCTACAATATCTGGATGATTTTCTGGCAGTACTTTCTCTCGAATTGCTAAGGCTTTTAAATAATACTCAAGTTGCTTTTTATGATCTTCTAATTTGCCATATGCATAACCTACATTATTATATAATGTTGCAATATCAGGATAATTTTCTGGCAGTACTTTTTCTTGGATTGCTAAGGCTTTTAAACAGCACTCAAGTTCCTTTTTATACTCCCCTAATGCACCATATGCAAGACCCATATCATTATATGATGTTGCAATATCAGGATGATTTTCAGGTAACACCTTTTTTCGGATTTTCAATACTTTCATATAATAATAAAGTGATTCAGGATAATATGCTAAATCGTCCAAAAGAGAAGCTATATCTGAAACATACCCTACCGAAATTTCATCCTCATTTTTTAGCAAAGCGTCTGCACTACTAATAAAAATATCTTTATATGCTTCCAATGTTTTCAAATCATTTTTATCTATTAATTCAGAGACAGAATCAAAAAAGTTTTTACACTTATCCTCAGTTATCTCCGGCTTAAGCTCATTTACAGTAACTTCTGAAACAATCGGATGAAGAGTTATTTTTGACACTTCACCGTCTATCCTCTTTATCCAACCACTCTTTACAAGATTAGAAATTGTGCTGTCCTCACTCCAACCGTCATTTGATTCTGAATTCGGATAATTTTCTAAATCTATAAAGCTTTCAAATTCTGCGACCGACATACCTGATAATGGCAAAAGGCAAGCATTTACCATTATATATTTTTCTTTTTCAGATAATGCAGTAAGATTAAACAATGCTCTGATATGCTCAAAAATAATGTCGCTCTTTTCATTATCATCCTTATTGTTGTAAACCGCAACATTTATTCCGCTGTTTATTCCGCTTTCCTTTAAAACTTTTATGTAATCAGAAAGTGTTTTCTTACCATAGCCTTCAATTTTCGCTGTCTGATGTGCGACAAGGTCAACCGTTAAAGTGTGTCTGTACGCTGTTTCTATAAGCTCATCCACCTGTGCAATTCGCTCCTCTTTGTCCTTATCTTTTGGATTTATAGCAAAGAACATATGTCTTAACTCTTCTTTTGAGAGTTCTTCTATATCAATTTTTGTTTTATCGTCATTCGGTGATGTTCTTGTCGTAAAAAGAATATGAATATGCAGCTTTTTAAGATCTTTCATCACTTCTACATTTCTCTTGTATTCATCCGAATCAGGTTCAACATTGTAGTTATCAATAATCAGCAAAGTTCTCTCATTATTTATCATCGCCTTTGACAAAAGAGAGAGTTTGGTTTCGTATCTGATATTTATATCTTTTTCAAAATAACCACCGGTTTTATTGTCATTAGAAAATTCAAGTCCGGCAATTAATGACTTTAAATCACCCGAATATACAGAAAGTTGTATCGTTGTATAAGCGCACCTGTATTCTTCGGCATACTCTCTTGCAGTTTCTGACTTACCGATACCGCCGATACCATAAAGATATGCAATATGATAATTTTCTAAATGCTGTCGGATTTCTGACAACTTGTCTTTTCTGCTGATATAATAGCTGTTCGATGTTGTAACAGTAATGTTATTATCAATCAAATATCCATCTTGTTCCTCAGTTGCAATTTTAAGTGCCTGATCCAATGCTTTTATAAGTTCGTCCGTATTTGAATATCTCTCAGATTTCATTCTTACAACTGTGTGTTGGAATATTTCCTGTATCTTTTCACGCAGCTGTGGGGATGAATTTTTTAAAAGCTTTGTTTTTCCTAAATTAAATTTTTTGCCAAGTATAATGTCTGAACTTTTAGCATCTCTTTCCATTACCTTTTCAAAAAGAATATGACCGATAGCATAAATATCCGCACGCTCATCAACCTCTTGCAAATACTTGCCGGTAAACTCGTCAATTTCTGCTTTTGAAATTTCAGGTGCAGAGATTTTATTTGTACTTGCTATGTAGTTACCGTTTTCAAGGTCGGACTTTAATTTTACCGTATCAAAATCGAAAAGATTTATAATTTGATTTGTTTCTTTTAAAACATAAATATTGTCAGGCTTAATATCAAGATGTAAATATCCTTTTTTGTGATAAAAGCCTATGGCTGTTGCAACAGATTTGCAAACTTCAAGCACATCAGTGATATTTTCAGGAACTACCTTGTCATATGATGAGCCAACAACCTTATTCATAATGACATAGAGTGTTGAATATGCTTCAACCATTGTTTCTGCATCACTGGTATAGTTGCCTGTTTCATCACTATTATGAAATTCAAGTTGAAGTTTATATGCTTCACATAATTTATGCTTGTAAAATTTAAAATGTTCGCAAAAACTGTTTGGCACTATTAGATTATTTTCTTTATCTCTGAAAATTCCAAGATTGATTGGATAAAGTTCTTTTATAAGTACAATACGCTTATTTGTACAATTTTCTGCAAGATATACAACACAGCTTGCACCTCTGCCTTTTGTGTCAAGAATTTTATATTCGGTACCGTTTAAAGTTATTGTTGTATTATTAGGCAAAATCTGTCTTTCCGTGGGTAAAACATACATAATAAATCCCCCTTTGATAAAATTATATAATGCATTCACTAATATTTCAATTTAAATTTTAATTATTTTGTTAAAATATGGAATAGTAAGCATATCACCCCCTCTCTAAATCAAAATTAAATAGTTTTTAGTTCAAGCCAAACATACTCATAAGTCGATCTACTTTGTCGCCGCTTTCAGGAGATTTTATCTTATCATCACTTTCATTGACATCAAGTGTCTCACAGGCATCTTCCACAAGATTTCCGTTTTCATCATATTTGAATACAGTTATTTGATTACCAGGAAACGAAGAAATTTTGTTTTGCAATTCAATATCAGCGATAAATGCATCATTGTCAGAAATAAACGCCAAATCTTTTTTGTTTCTGTAAGTAACCATAAGTTCAATGTATTGCTGATTAGAAGAGCGAGGCTCAAGTGAATTTCCGATATAATTAACTACTCCTGCAGAATTGAGAGCATTAAGCTGAGCGATTCTTTCCTTTGCAATTGTACTGTCCCCAATGCTTCCATTTTCAGCAAGCTTTGTAAGCTCATTCAGTACGCTTCTGTGTACAGTAATCTGTTTTTGAGCATTGTGTAATGGGCGTGCCTGTTCAATCATCATATTCACAAAATGTGTATTAAAAACTGCACTATAATCAATAAAGATTTCCCTTTTGTTTGCAAGTTCGGATAAAGTAATTGTATTTTTCATAGTAAAAACTCCTTTTATTAGTTGTTATCGGTGTTGGTATTGTCAAGATTAAACATTTTCAAATAATCCACCTTACCATGTGATTCTGCTCTTCTGTTTTTTGGCATACTGTTGACTTCATTTAAAAATCCATCGTCAGTAATTTTCATTACAGATATTGTATTGCCTGAGTATGATTCTAACTCATTTTCCATCAAAATATCGTTGATTAAATCATTATCAAGCGTAATCACAAGAATTTTATTTTGTGATCTGTAATTGATAACGAATTCAAGAAATTGCTGATCCGCCAATTTCAGATTTCTGTTATTGCCTATGTATTTGAAAATTTTTTTCATTTCAAGTGCCTTAAGAATGTAAAGGGTTTCATTCGACAACTCGTACTTATCATTTTCGGGCGTTCTTGAAATTCTGATTAATTCATTGATTACTGCACTATGCAAAAGCAGATGCTTATGTATTTGTTCAACTTTTAAAGCATTTCGTTTGAGTAAGGGAATAAATCCTGAACTCAATATAGCACAGGTATCAAAAATGACATCATCATAGTTTTTCAATATTTCCTGCAATTCTAAATTGATATTAGATGTATTCATCATACTATTGCCTCCTTAAATTTTATTGGCAAGCATATTTTGCCTTAAGTATCCTAATTACCTCCTTACAAGACTATTAAACCATATTGAAAGCTTTTCTTTTTCTAAAAACAATGAATTTTTTCAAAAAATAAAATCTCCCGCAAAAAAACGGGAGATTTTTAAATTTAAAAGACGGTAATATTAAATGTTATAAATTAAAATCAATGAGATTCTTTTCGTAGTTTCTCGCTTATTCCATTTAAACATAAATCATTCTATACCCGTTATAAGTTACTATCAGGGCGAATGTAATCTTCTTCAGTTGGTACAACTTCTAATTTTTGAGCATAATATTGTAAAATGTAATAATAGGTAAAAATAGGGTTTTGGGTTTTACTACATAAGATAAAAAACAAATCAAAGTTATTATAAGGATATAAGCAATTAAAATAATACTGTTTAAGGTTTTTATTTATTATTGCAACAAAGTCTTTTGACATTTCTGACACGGAATGTGTCTTGTTATCTGACTGTAATATATAATACCAAAAGAAATTTAATACTATCATCAATTTTCTCATATTGGTATAATAGTCAGTGCTCATTGTTTTATTTTCTGTATAACCAATATAGTTAACATACACCTGAGATATTGGTTGTGCTACAAATTCATACGCTTCTTTATTTTGATTGTTTTTAGATTTATATTTATTAATTTTTAATGGCACAAATATCTGTCTAATTAATAACAACTCATTTCTCAAGTCGGATAAGTTTGAAATACAACTTTCTAATGTATCATTGGGCTCTGTTATTATGATATTAATATTCTTCTGTAAAATTTTAGTACAATCGATATTTTTGTCCTTTAAAAAGTTATTAATTTTACCGATTATATTTCTAACATCACTTTCATTTATTTCTGTTTTCTCACCTCTTCTTTTTATATTCATATTATTTATTAAAATAGTTGTAATATCATCTTTTAAAAATTCGCTGTAAATATCTGTTTTTTTCGTAATCTTATCAAGAACTTTAATTATCTCATCTAAAATTTTTATTGTATCTTTTAGCTGTTTATCAATATTTAGTTTTGGTTTATTATACAGTACAGGCATAAAACACTCTGCAAAATACGGTTTGTTTGGTTCTTCTGTTTTAAAATAAGGTGCATTCTTACTATTAGTACCAATATTAAATCCTACATCTGAAATTTTTGTTATTCCATATGCAATATTCAAAAAGTCATCTTCAAAGTTCTGTTTCATTTCATCGTCAAACTCTTCTATTTCCATTATCTTATCTATTAAACATTTATTAATAGATGTTTTATTATTTAAATCATCATGAAAATTAGATAATAAATAGCTCATAAAATCGTCATCATTTTTTATTTTAGATAGTTCTTCAAACATTGTTATGGTATCATTTCCGGTTTTGCTATTATCATTACTTTCATTAGATTGTTTTTTTGTTAATTCAAGATATTTATCATACAAACCCAGAGCATCACCATAACTCTTTCCAACCTTTAAGCAATAACTAAAACACATTTCATCCGGCTGTTTTAAACAATAACGCTGATTAAATACCTTGTTAAATAAATTCTCATAGCAAGGTTCATCTTCAATATAGTTTTTATCATATTTTGATTTTAATCCAAGAGCAAAGCAAATCTTAAAAATATCAATGCGATTTACATATTTAGAGGTTCCGGATAACCATGCTTGCTTAACATTTGACATTGTTAGTTTTGAAAAATATTTGTCAAATCTTTTATCAGCTAAATTATTTAATTCTGTTCTAACTGATTTTATTCCTTCAAGCATTTGATTTACTGTTTCTACTAAACATTCGGCACATTCAACTTTTGAAAAACCGGCTGATTTTTTAGACTTAAAACCACACATAATTAAAATATCAATTAAGTTTTTGGATAAAATATCCGAAAATTTCTTGCAATATTTTCGATATACCGACATAAATTTTTTAATATCATCACCATCTATTTGATCGGCATTACATATCTCTTCTGTTTCAGAAAAATCAAAATCAATCTCATCTATACTTTTATTAAAAAAAGAATCAATAATGGATTTTTCTAAATCTTTTTCTGCACGATATGCAAAGGTTTCGGTCAAGTTGAACTCTTTTCTTTTTAACATATTAACTACCTCCATGTAAAATATATTTTTCTTATTTTGTGACTCCGTATTTTAAATACCATTATACAATTTAACCATAAAAAATGCAATAGAATTTTTTATTTAGTTTAATATCATTTAATTCTTTACAAAATTTTGGGTTAAATATTATAAGACAAATTGACCTTTAACACAATATAAAATAATTAAACTATGATATATCTAAAACACAAAACACAGTATAGTTCAGTTCCAAAGTTGTGACTAAAATGTTTTTATGCTATAATGAAATCATATTTTAAAATCTTTAATGTAACACATTTGTCTTGATTGCTTATTTTGAGTAAAATACAAAAGTGATACACATTACTGTTATACTCAAGTTGGCCTCGCAAATCACAAAAGTTTTATAATAGAATGTGTAAATAGATTGCTAAAAACAAACTGAGCAACTACAGTTGAAAGTAATTGAGATGTATAAGTATGAATTTTAAGCTATGCGAGTAAAATTAATATTTTGGAGGTAATTTTATGGCTACATATGTTATTTCAGACATTCACGGGCAATATAAGATGTTCTTGGACTTGCTTGATAAGATCAAATTAAAGGATACTGATACGCTATATATTTTAGGGGATATACTTGACAGAGGACCTCATCCCATTAAGGCACTTATGAAAATCATGGAAATGCCAAATGCTATATGCCTGGCAGGTAACCATGAATATATGGCTTTACAGTGCTTGCCTTTTCTTATGAAAGAAATTACTGAGATGTCAATAGATCAGTTAAATGAAAAAATGCTAAACAATTTGGTGATATGGCAATGCAACGGAAGCAAGACAACGCTCAATGAATTTCGGACTTTGGAGCTTGATATGAAATATGAGGTTTTAGATTTTCTGAACGATTTGCAGCTATATGAAGAATTGACGGTAAACGGTAAAAATTTTCTGCTGGTTCATGGAGGCCTTGGCAATTTTAGTCTGGAAAAAGCTTTGGAAGATTATGAAATAGAGGAACTTGTTTGGAGCAGAGCAAAATATGATGTTCAGTATTATGACGATGTGAATCTTGTAACAGGACACACTCCAACGCAGAAAATTAAAGGGAATCCAAGACCTGGATATGTTTACAGAAAAAATAATCATATTGCGATTGATTGTGGATGCAACTTAAAAAACGGTCGATTAGCAGCTGTTTGTTTGGACACCGAAGAAGAATTCTATGTTGAAGGCGAAAATAATAATGGTATATGTGTTTCAGCAAATTCATAACCGTATAGCTTTTAAATAAAAACATAGTGATTTTAAATGACACCCTAGAAAAATAAAGGAACTTAGAAACGAAAATGAATTATTATATTAGCGATTTACACTTATTTCAAGAAACTTCAATTAGATTTGATGAACGACCGTTTAAAAATCTGGAAGAGATGCATGAAATAATCAAAGAAAAATGGAATTGCAAGGTAAATAATGGAGACAAAGTATTCATTCTTGGAGATATAAGTTGTCGAGGGAAAAATGAAAATCTTATTTCGTACATATCCACATTAAAAGGGCAGAAAATACTTATTAAAGGAAACCATGATGATGTATCAGATTATAGATATCATCAGCTATTTGCAGACATGTGTGATTATAAGGAAATCCATGATTCTGTGAAAGGTAAAAACTACAATCTTGTATTATGCCATTACCCTATTTTCAGTTGGAAAAAGATGGGGAAAGGATCTATTCTTCTATACGGACATACGCACAATAGTGCTGAGGATAAATATTATCATAAGTGTCTGCAGGAAATGATTTATAATGATTGCAGACATGTTTATAAAACAGAGGTTAAAGCTATTAATGTTGGATGCATGAAACCGTGGATAAAGTATGAACCGCGTTCATTAGAGGAGATATTGCAATGGAGAAAATAAAAAACAATATTATTCAATAAAAGTCTAAAATTCAAGTTCCAAAGTTGTGACTAAAAGGTTTTTATGCTATAATATAATCATATTTTAAACCCCATTAACGATAGCTTGAATTTGCAATAATAGTTCTTAGCAAGAATTATAATAACTAAAAATTCATTTTGCCCCCTACTCAAAAGTTATCGTTATACGGTTGATTTTGGAAGTAGTCTGCACCCCCTAACTGACTACTATTTGACTACTTTTGGAAAATCTAATATGCCACATTTTGCCTTGATTTGCGTGTTTAGAGGAAATTTTAAAAGTGATACTCATTCCTGTTATACTCATTTTGCCTTGCAAATCACAGCATATTACGGCAAATCAGGAGGAAATTTGTTATGATAAAGATAATGTTTGTATGCCATGGAAATATTTGCCGATCACCTATGGCGGAATTTGTAATGAAAAAAATTGTTGCGGATAACAAGCTTGCAGATAAATTTTTAATTAATTCATCTGCGACAAGTACGGAGGAAATCGGCAACGGTATTCATCGTGGAACAAAGGCAAAATTAACAGAAATGAACATTCCGTTCACCTCACACCATGCTGTGCAGATTACCAAAGACGATTACAAAAATTATGATTACATAATTGCTATGGATTCTATGAATTTGCGCAATTTACAGCGTATAGTCGGTTTTGACAATGAAAAGAAAATTCACCGCCTGCTTGAGTTTACCAATTATTCACGAGATGTGGCAGATCCATGGTACACAGGCAATTTTGATGTTACTTACACCGACATTGACAATGGTTGCAGAGCACTTTTGGAGTACATAAAAGAGCATAATTTGAAAATCAACTGATATTTTAAGAATAATATTGCATAATAAACATCGGAGCATACAGCTGTTGCCATATGCCCCGATATATTTTTATGATTTATTTATTAAATCAAATTATTTCATACTGTTTTCGTATGATTCAATCATCTTTTTAACCATCTGTCCGCCTACCGAACCGGCTTCTCTTGATGTTAAGTCGCCGTTATAACCCTGTTTAAGGTTTACGCCCACTTCGTTTGCACATTCCATCTTAAAGCGTTCCATTGCTTCCTTTGCCTGTGGTACATTAAGCTGATTGTTATTGCTTGACATATTGGTTTTCTCCTTTGTTAATTATTTTTTAGTTAATTTTATATTTTAAGCGTCAGGTTCAACCTCTTGATTTCCTTCCGCAATAGTATTGTTTGCGGTAGTTTTCTTTTTATAATATGTAAATTTTTCATATATTTTATTTTAAAATAATTTCTTTTACTGTCAATATAACAATACAGCAAAACCGACCGTAAAATTTAATTACGGTCGGTTGTTTTAATTTATTATCTCAAATTTACACCGATTTTTGCAAGTTCTGCAATGATTTCGTCCATTACAGTCTGAACCTCTGCTGATGAGAGAGTTCTCTCGGCTGATGAAAATTCAAATCTGATTGTGATACTGTGTACTGTGTCTGTATCGTAGGTATCAACAATTTTTGTACCCTTTAAGATACCCTCGCCCTTTCCGATCCAGCACTTGCTTAGATCCTCAAAGAAAAGTTTTTCAGGAACAACTACACTGATATCATAATCAATCGGCGGGAATTTTGACGGCTCATCGTAAACGATCGGAGCGGTCTGCGCATCGGTAAATGCATTCATATCAACCTCAGCAAATACCACGCTTGCTTTCTTGTCAAGCTTTTTGCCCACAGTCGGGTGAACAATACCGATTGTACCGATTTCCTCATTGTCAATCATAATTGTGTAGAGGTTCACAGGGTGTTCATAGCTGTGTGTCGGCTCTGCTTTCTTAAAGCCAAGCGATTTGTGCTTAATGTCCTCTGAAAGTACAACAAGCATATCTCTAAGCTCAAAGTAAAGTGTTTTAATATCCTTAACTTTGCTGAAAAGTGTGATTGCAAGTTTTTTCTGCTCAATGCAAAGGTTGTTTTCGTCAAGACCTTTTACAACTCTGCCAATTTCAAAAATACCGAAATCATTTGAATACGAAGTATTTGACTTAACCTGACAAAGCTGTGTAGGAATAATTGAATTTCTGATTGTTTCAATGTTAGGGTTAGTAGCGTTTGCAAGCTTAACATTGTTTTCAACTTCAATGCCAAGTGCTTTAAGCTCGTCGTTATATGCCCATACATATGAATGGACTTCATGAAGATTATATCTCTGAACAAGAATATCCTTGATTTTATCTTCATTACTCTTTAACTCGCCTGTTCTTACAGGATAAAGAGGTGAACGGGTTGTATGGACGGCAAAGTTATCATAACCGTAAATTCTTGTGATTTCCTCAATGATGTCAGCCTTGATAGTAACATCCTTTGTAGCTCTCCATGACGGAACGGTTACTGTGAAATCATCACCTGCAAGCTGCACACCGAATCCGAGGCTTTCAAGAGTTTTTACGATTCTTTCGTTGCTGATTTCAATACCTGTATAGCGGTCAACAAATGCCTTGTCAAATTCAAGAGTAATCTTTTCATAGTGGAAAGCATACTCGTCTGTAAGGCTTGAAACCACCTTAATATCGCTGTCATATGTCTTTAAAAGTTTAACAAATCTTGCGATTGCAACAGTTGTCATTTCAGGGTCAAGACACTTTTCGTAGCGAATAGATGCGTCTGTTCTGTGAGCAAGTCTTACTGTTGACTTACGAACCGATACTGCATTAAATGTAGCAGACTCAAGTGTAAGAGTTGTTGTATCGTCAACAATTTCCGAATCAAGACCTCCCATAATACCTGCGATTGCAACAGGAGTATTATCGTTACAAATCATAAGTGTATTTTCGTCAATGTTTCTGTCCACACCGTCAAGTGTACGGAATACAAAAGGCTTGTCAAAACGCTTAATACGAATTTTCTCTACTTTTCTTGAGTCAAAAGCGTGCATTGGCTGACCCATTTCAAGCATAAGATAGTTTGTAAGGTCAGCAAGGAAATTAATACCGCGAAGACCGCAGTAGTAAAGTCTGATTCTCATATTTACGGGGCTTACATTTCTCTTGATGTTCTCAACCTGCAAACAGCTGTAACGCTGACAAAGCGGATCTTCAATCTTCATATCAACCTTTGCAAGCTCATTGTACGGAGTAAGATCTTCAACCTCAAGCGGCTTTAATGCTCTGCCCGAAAGTGCGGCAAACTCTCTTGCAATACCGTAATGTCCCCAAAGGTCAGGACGGTTTGTAAGTGACTTATTGTCAACTTCAAAAACTATATCGTCAATCTGGTAAACTTCTTTAATATCTGTACCGTTTGCAACATCATCTGTGATGTCCATAATACCCGAATTATCGTCACTGATTCCGATTTCCGCTTCACTGCAGCACATACCATATGAAGTATAACCTGCGAGCGGACGAGGTGCGATGGTAATTTCACCGAGTTTAGCGCCAACCTTTGCAAAAGCGGTTTTCATACCTACTCTTACATTCGGTGCACCGCAAACTACATCAACAAGTTCGCTTTCACCTGCGTCAACCTTGAGTAAGTGCAGTTTCTTAGAATCAGGGTGATTTTCAATTGATTTAATTTCAGCTACAACAACACCGCTTAATTCTGAACCCTTGAAGAAAATTTCGTTTTCCACCTCGGCTGTAGAGAGAGAAAACTGATGTATAAGCTCAACCTTGTCAAGTCCCGATAAATCAACAAAGTCTGAAATCCAGTTCATTGATAAAAACATTACTATTCTCCCCCTTACTTATCGTCTGTAAACTGTGACAATGCCTTTAAGCTGCCACTGTTCAAATCTCTGATGTCTTTAATGCCGTACTTCATCATTGCAAGTCTTGTAAGACCAAGACCAAATGCAAAGCCTGTGTATTCGTCCGGGTCAATACCGCCCTCACGAAGTACATTCGGATGAATCATACCGCATGGGCAAAGCTCAAGCCAACCGCTGTGCTTACATGAAGGACAACCCTCGCCGCCGCAGATAAGACAACTGATATCAAGCTCAAATCCCGGTTCAACGAATGGGAAAAATCCGGGTCTTAATCGTACATTAATATCTTTTTGGAAAACTTCCGAAAGCATAGTTTTCATAAAGAAGATAAGGTTTGAAATTGAAATATTTTTGTCAACCATTACACCCTCCATCTGGAAGAATGTGTTTTCGTGACAAGCGTCGGTTGCCTCATTTCTGAAACATCTGCCCGGGAAAATTGCCTTAATCGGCACACCGTTTTCAATAAGGTTTTTACCGTATTTTTTAAGAATGGCGTTCTGTGCGGCAGAAGTCTGTGACTTCAAAAGCTGACCGTTATCAAGATAATAAGTATCCTGCATATCTCTTGCAGGGTGATGCTTAGGAATGTTAAGTGACTCAAAACATTCGTAATCGGTTACAATTTCAGAATAATCTTCTACAGTAAAGCCCATTGATTTAAAAATAGCCTCACACTGTCTTTGTACAAGTGTGATTGGATGATATGAGCCTTTTACAATATTTGACGGAGCGGTAATATCAAAAGGACGCATAGAGGCAATTTCTCTTTCTACCTCTTTCTTCTTAAGTTCTTCGATTTTCTGCTCAATCTTTTCGCTCGCCATAGCCTTAAGCTGGTTTACTTCAGAGCCAAAAGCCTTTTTCTCATCCGGAGAAAGATCTTTCATACCCTTTAAAAGTGCAGTAATACTGCCCTTTTTACCAAGATAAGCAACTCTGATCTTGTCAAGCTCGACAAGATCGGAAATTTCTGAAACCTTGGCGTTGATTTCGCCCATAAGGCTTGTGATTTTCTCGTTCATACATACCTCCGTAAAAATAAAAATCCCTGCGTAATCACTTACGCAGGGACGAATAATATCCGTGGTACCACCCTGATTTTTGCTTAAAGAAGCAAACACTTCCCGACCTGTAACGGAGTCAGCCGTTGAAACCTACTGTTATTTCAGTCTCACCACTCGGAAGTGAACTTCACGCAATTTCCGCCGCACAATGCTTTCAGCCTTGACATCGCTCTCTTTTCGGCATAAAAAACGCTACTCTCTTCGTCAGCGTGTTATCATTAGTATAATATCATTTTCTTTTTGATTTTGCAATAGTTTTATTGAAAAAAAACGCTTATTATGTTATTATACTATTAATCTACTTAAAAAAGGAGTAAAAAAATTGGAAATATTTAACGAACAGCTTGTAAAAAGAGTTAAAAAGCCAAAACAGCTTATTATTAAAATTTTATCGGTAGCATTGCTTATAACAATTCCCGCCCTTTGCATTGCGCTTGCATATCCGCTCCGCCTTGCTTACCTTATCTATGTGGCGTTTTTTATTTTCCTTATAGGAATATACATAGTTTGGTATGTTTTCAGTATTCAGCGTGTAGAATATGAATATTCGGTTTCAGGCGGAATTATTGAGGTTTCAAAGATTATTGCTCTAAGAAAAAGAAAAACAATGTGCAAACTGCAGATAAGCGACATTGAAATTCTTGACAAAGATGAAAAAGTAATTGATACAATGCGATTTGCTAAGCGCATTGAGGCTTGTGCCGATATTAATGACGAAAACAACTATTATGCTGTTTTTAATTCTGCGGCATACGGCAAAACTTTGCTTGTATTTGCGCCTAACGAGAAAATTCTCAATGCAATGAAAGGTCATCTTAAGAAAGACATTGTACTCAAGATTTTTTACAAAAGAGGCTAAATTATGAAAGAAACAGATAGATTGCTTTTTAACAAGGCTGTTTTTAACCGTCCCGATGGCTCCAATAAAGGTACTCTCGGCAGTTTACTGTGCATTTGCGGCAGTTACGGAATGGCAGGCGCTGCAATTATGGCAGGTAAGGCAGCCTTAAGATGCGGAATCGGTTTATTAAAAATTGCCGTACCGAAAAGCATTTATCCTGTCTGTGCAACAAATATTCTTGAAAGCGTATATTATCCGCTTGAAGAAACTTCAAACGGTGTAATTTCAAGTAAAAACACAGATTTTTTGCTTGAAATGTGCGAAAAATCTTCTGCCGTAGTAATAGGCTGCGGACTTTCGGTTTGTGATGACACAAAAAATTTAGTACAATCTGTAATTACAAATTGCGAAAAGCCGCTTGTGATTGATGCCGACGCATTAAATTGCATTTGCAATAAACCGGAAATTCTTAAAAATTTAAAAGCACCTGCCATTATTACACCTCATCCCGGCGAAATGGCAAGACTTTTACATTCAACTCCAAAGACGGTTAATTCAAACAGAGAAAATACTGCGATTGATTTTGCAAAAAAATTCGGTGTAGTAACTGTTTTAAAAGGTGCGGGAACAATAATAGCATCACCTGACGGTGAAGTTTATATTAATCACACAGGCAATTCGGGAATGGCAACCGGAGGCAGCGGTGATGTCTTGTCAGGAATAATCGGCTCACTGCTCGCTCAAGGTGCATCCCCTATCAATGCAGCAGCGGCAGGAGTATTTCTTCACGGCACAATCGGCGACCTTGCCGCAGAAAAACTCGGTAAAATATCAATGCTGCCAACCGATATGATAGATATGATTCCAACAGCTTATTTGAAACTAATGTAAATTCAAAGTGCCACATATGAAATTTCAAAGTGCCAATTTGAAAAAGAAAATGGCACTTTGGAATTATCTCTTGAAGATTTAGTAATCATAAAAGCGTTAAAAGAAAATCCGCAAATCACTCAAAAGGATTTAGCCGTTAAGGTAGGAAAATCAGAACGCTCTATAAAAAGGAAAACCGTACTTTTACAGGAAAAAGGCTTTATAAAGCGTGAAAGCGGAAAAAGAAACGGTAAATGGATTGTTTTAATTGACAATTCAAAAACAAATTGAAGATTGGCAGCATAGATAATTAAAGTTATTTATGTTGCCATTTATTTTTTGTATAAATAATTTTTGCCTTGCTTTTTACATATAATTAAGCAAAGACAGGAGTGTGGCGTAATATGAAAAAACTAAGGCTTTTTGTATTATTCTTCTTAATGGCAATAATTTTTTCTGCTTGCCAAAGTAATGAAGTTAAAAAAAGTATAATTACAAATTTTAATGCCGATTTTACGGCAAGCAAAGGAGATTTTTCGGCAGGAGGAGGTATAACGGCAAATGACGGTCAAACCGAACTTGTTTTTAACAAACCGCAAACTGTTGACGGGTTAAAAATCGGCAATGACGGAGGTGAAATTTCCATTGAAATAGATGACTTAACAAGTACTGCAGACGAGGCATATTTGCCAAATGACAATCTTTTGCAACTTATACATTGTGTTGCAACAGAGATTTGTGACGGGAGAGAAATTCTTTATCAAAAAAATAATGAATCCGATACATATATACTGGAAACTTCAAAGGGCAAATGCACATATTCCGTAGATAAAAACGGATATATATTATCTGCGCAAATAAATTCTAAAAATTTTCGTATTGATTTCAGCAATCAATACGAGCTTGGTTAATAAAATGCAAACTAAAAGCCTTCACAATTTTTACGCCCAAAAATATTATATAGTAGCTGTATAAAAACTTTTGGAAAGGGAAAAATATCAGTAATCTAATTATTTGGAGCGTGAAAGTCTTGAATATCAAACGAGGGGATATTTTTTATGCAGATTTAAGTCCGGTGATAGGCTCTGAACAAGGCGGAATAAGACCCGTACTTATAGTTCAGAACGATGTGGGAAACCGATTCAGTCCTACCGTTATAGCGGCGGCCATCACGAGTCAGCAGTCAAAGGCAAATCTGCCCACACACATTCCGCTCAATGCAGATTCTTCGGGACTTGCCAAAGACAGCGTTGTTTTGCTTGAACAAGTCCGCACCATAGATAAAAAACGACTCAAAGAAAAAATGGGCTCGGTTGACCAAAACTATATGAGCGAAATAAATGACGCAATTTCTATTTCTTTCGGACTTAATGTCTGATTATGTGCTACATATTTGTGGCACAATCTACAGCCTTCCTGAATTGGGAGGCTTTTTGATTTATAAAAACCAATAAAATAGCAAATTTAAACAATTCACATAAAATTCACGAAAACGGGCTTGAAAAATTAACTGATTTAGTATATAATATAAAAAGAATAATTTACAGGAGGTGTTTCGGTATGTTGGATAAGACTATGATTTTCTCACTTGGTGAGGAACGGGACGATGCTATTAAAAGAAGTCTTACCATCGTTTATGACGCTCTCAGACAAAAGGGCTATAACCCAATAAACCAAATAGTAGGCTATATTCTTAGTGAGGATCCCACATATATAACAACTTACAACAACGCACGCAACATTATCAGTAAAATTGACCGTGACGACTTACTTGAAGCACTCGTAAAATCTTACCTTAATGTTTAGAAAGGACTGATGCTTCGTGGCAGAAGCTAAAAAAACAGCTCAGGAATTTTCCACCTATAAGGGCAGACCGCTCGTAAGGTGTGGCGATGAGATTTATTACGGCAATATGTCTGAACCATATGTTATCAGACTTCAGGTAAAAAGCAAAAACGAGGTAAACGGACTTCAGGTTGCGGATAAAGTTACTGTTCAGTTACTTGCCACTGACCCTGACCTTTCACCAAGAAAGAAGCTTGTAAAATCAAGCGAAAAGCATGGACTTTTTGTTGCAATGGATATTGCTGACATCTGGCTCGAAAGAGCACTTGCCAACAACTGAATATTAACGCTGAAAAAGCTATCACATTAATTTGTGATAGCTTTTTTGCTTTTTGTAAGAAATCTTTATCAAAAGTTGGAGTAATTTATGGTTTAGCTGATTGCTTTATCAAGCAATTATAAAAGTTTGGTCGACCTTTT
>OOAO01000594.1_pt1 | contig 39278 bp, 33 predicted proteins | sample 1671821 | NCBI WGS metagenome assembly OOAO01 (sample SAMN06348196, study PRJEB24527) | human gut metagenome | biome: human gut; feature: ankylosing spondylitis patient; material: feces | host: Homo sapiens | place: China | collected 2015-10 | reverse complement strand
GGAAGTTTAGTGTGATTTCTTGATGATGAGTGTTCTGAACTTCATTTTTGAAAAATTAAGCAATGACTATTGCAAGAGCAAATAAAGCAGAAAAAATAATTAAAGGTAGTCTTTTCTTTGTTTTCTTCATAAAAATGTCCTTTTTTAAGAATAATGTTATATTGTTTATAAAATTATATTATATCTAAATTAAGTATTTGTCAAATTAGGTGAAAAAAACACATATTTTATCTATGCAAATAAGAAAAGAGCATTGCTTTGTAATTTGACAAAAAATTAAATTTGATGTATAATATTGTGTGTTAATTTGTATAATATTTTAAAATTAGACGATATGTTTGTATTAAATTTTATATAATCAGATAAAATTTGCAGGGGACAATTAAAAAATGAAAAAAATAAATTATCGTAAGCTTATTCTTGCTTTGGCTGATGTTTTTATTATTGTGGTAAGCGGTATTGTGCTTAATTTTGCTATGTCGCTTATATTTCCGGAACTTTCGGAAGCAAGCAGAGGACTGTTATATACAATAATAGTAAACTTAGCACTGTGTATGCTTATTATGTACGGTGCAGGTGCGTATAAAAGACTTTGGCGATACTTTAATGAAAAGGATTACTTGGTTTGCGGTTTGGCGATGTTCGCAGGCTTCGCTTTGGGCTATCTTATTATGTCGATTTTGCAGATACAGCAATCTGTTTTGTTTGTTACTTTATATGCAATTCTCGCAACAGGCGGAGTGCTCTTATTCCGATTTATATTTAAGCGTACTTTCCTTAATTTAATTGAAGTCGGCAGAGCGGATAATTGTGAGCGTACGCTTATTGTTGGCGCAGGCAATGCAGGCAGAATGATTCTTACCGAAATTCAGAATGCAAGTTATGACGAAAACAGTCCCGCACGCAATCTTATTGCGGTAGGTTTTGTTGATGATGATGAAACAAAACTTAACAGAAGCATTAACGGTGTGCCTGTTCTCGGTTTTTGCAGAGAAATTTCTAAGATTTGCAATGATAAAAAGATTACAAATATTATTGTGGCTGTTCCGTCTTGCGAAGAAGAGGAAAAGCGCAAAATCCTTGATTATTGCTCGGAAACTACTTGTAAAATCAAGATAATTCCTTATTTGAGCGAGCTTTTGTTTGACGATAAGCACACAGAGCTTATTTCACAGGCTAAAGAAATTAAAATTGCAGACTTACTTGGCAGAAAGCCGATTGAATTTGATAAAAAAGAAATAAAAGAATTGGTTACGGGAAAAATCTGTATGGTTACAGGCGGCGGCGGTTCTATAGGCAGTGAGCTTGTAAGACAGATTGCAAAGTATTCGCCTAAGCAGGTAATTATTGTTGACATATACGAAAATAACGCATATGATATTCAGCAGGAACTTGTGCTTGAGTACGGCAACAAACTTAATCTTGTAACTTTGATTTCATCTATCCGTGATTACGACAAAATGGAACTGATATTTAAAACATATCGTCCTCAGCTTGTATTTCACGCAGCTGCCCACAAGCATGTTCCTCTTATGGAAACCGTGCCGGAAGAGGCAGTTAAAAATAATATTTTCGGTACTTTTAATGTTGCAACACTTGCAGAAAAGTACAAAGCCGATAAATTTGTGATGATTTCAACCGATAAGGCTGTAAATCCGACCAATGTTATGGGTGCAACCAAAAGAGCATGTGAAATGATAATTCAGCACAAGGCTCAGCACAGCACTCATACCGAATTTGTAACCACTCGTTTCGGTAATGTTCTTGGGTCAAACGGTTCGGTTATTCCCCTGTTCAGGCGTCAGATTGAAAGCGGTTCACCTGTAACCGTTACTCACCCTGACATAATCAGATATTTTATGACTATTCCCGAGGCTGTTTCGCTTGTTCTTGAGGCAGGCGCTATGGCTCACGGCGGCGAGATTTTTGTTCTTGATATGGGTGCGCCCGTAAAGATTACAACTCTTGCCGAAAATCTCATTCGTATGTACGGCAAGATTCCATATAAAGATGTTCCGATTGTTTTCACGGGATTAAGACCGGGCGAAAAACTTTTTGAGGAACTTTTGATGGACGAAGAAGGACTTAAGTCTACCGCAAACGAAAAGATATTTATCGGTAATCAGATAAATATCAATTCCGCAGAACTGCTCAAAAAACTTGATGAGCTTAAAGTTGTTGCTAACAGCAACGACAGCGAAAAAACGGTAGAACTTCTTGCGGATCTTGTACCTACTTTTAACCATAAGACAAACTGATATATTTATTCATCAGCAAAGGAGAGAATACATAATGTGTGGTATTGTTGGATATGTTGGACCTAAAGACTGCAGTGATGTGCTTGTAAGCGCACTCACAAAGCTTGAATACAGAGGTTATGATTCAGCGGGTATAGCTGTTTTTGGAAAAAACGGCATTGAAACAGTTAAAACAAAAGGTAAACTTAAAAATCTTGTTGACAAGATGGCAGTTGAGGGTAAACCGGAGGGTCATGTAGGTATAGGCCATACAAGATGGGCAACTCACGGTGAGCCGTCAGATGTAAACTCACATCCGCACAGCGGCGCAAGAGTTACCATTGTTCATAACGGAATTATTGAAAATTACATTGAATTAAAAGAATTTTTAACATCAAAGGGCAGAACTTTCCTCAGTGATACAGACACCGAGGTTGTTGCACAGCTACTTGATTATAAGTATAACGGAAATCCGCTTGAAACTATCGACAGCGTAATGGCTGAACTTAAGGGTTCTTTTGCTCTCGGTATTATGTTCAAAGATTTCCCGGACAGAATTTTTGCCGTAAGAAGAGAGAGTCCGCTTATTGTTGGCGTAGCTGACGGCGAAACCTTTATTGCGTCCGATGTTCCTGCAATTCTTAAATACACAAAGAATTACTATCTTCTCGACCATGATGAGATTGCTACACTTACAGCAGACGGCGTTTCATTTGTAGATGAGCACCTTGACCCTATCGAAAAAGAGTTAAAGGTTGCGGATTGGGATATGGAGGCTGCCGAAAAGGGCGGTTATCCGCATTTTATGATTAAAGAAATCAAAGAACAGCCGGAAGCTATCAGAACCACCGTTGCTCCGAGAGTAAGAGCTGGATTGCCTTGCCTTGAAGAATGCGGTATTACACTCGAAAAATTAAGAGAATTTAAATCAATTTCGGTTGTTGCCTGCGGTACAGCTATGCATGCCGGTCTTGTAGGTAAATATATTATCGAAAGTATTGCGAGAGTACCTGTTACAGTTGATATTGCGTCAGAGTTCAGATACAGAAATCCTATTGTAGGTGAAGGCGACCTTGTAATTATTATTTCACAGTCGGGTGAAACTGCCGACAGCCTTGCCGCAATGCGCCTTGCAAAGCAGAAAGGAGCAACTACTCTTGCTATTGTAAACGCAAAGGGAAGTTCAATTGCACGAGAGGCGGATATGCTTATTTACACTCTTGCAGGCCCTGAAATTTCTGTAGCGTCGACAAAAGCGTATATTACACAGCTTTCCGTTATGTATCTTTTTGCCTTTGAGCTTGCTCTTGCAAAGGAAACTGTAAGCGAAGCAGAGTGCAAAAGACTTGTGTCTGCACTTCTTAAAATGCCGGAAGCTGTTAAGTATGTTATTGAAACAACAGAGGAAAAATGCAAGTATGTAGCGACAAAACTTATCACAACAGACAGCTTGCTCTACATTGGCAGAGGTCTTGACTATGCTCTTTCAATGGAAGGTTCGCTTAAACTTAAGGAAGTATCATACATTCACTCCGAGAGCTATGCGGCAGGTGAATTAAAGCACGGTACAATTTCTCTTATTGAGGACGGTATGCCTGTAATTTCTGTTGCAACACAGAGTGACCTTATTGCAAAAACTATCAGTAATATTGTTGAGGTTAAGTCGAGAGGTGCTATGAATATTCTTGTTTGCTCGGAGGCTTGTGCAAGAACTCTTGAGGACGGTATTGCGGATTATGTTATTAAAGTTCCGCAGACAGATGAACTTCTTATGCCGATTTCTGCGGTTGTTCCGCTCCAGATTCTTGCTTATTACACAGCGGTCAATAAGGGTAATGACCCTGATAAGCCAAGAAACCTTGCAAAATCAGTTACTGTTGAGTAATTTACAAAAATAAACATTAGAAATTTTATTTTAAAAACCAAGTGACAAAATGGCTGTCACTTGGTTTTTGTTTTCTTTATTGGAAAAAACAAACGCTTTAGCGCTTTAAATTTCAAAAAATTCTCTTAAAACGCCGCCTTGCACTTGTATTTTTTACTTGTATTATGTATAATAATTGATGTATATGGATTTATTGACAGAATATTCTGTTTTTTCGGAGGCTTTTAGTATGACAGCTAAAAATATAAAAAAATTTTTTACCGCATTTGTTTGTGCGGCACTTGTTGCTTGTACTGCCGTTGTTTGCAGTGCGGCGGGCAGTAAAATACAGATTGAAAAACTTGATAATATGACAATTCAACTGCCCGACAATATGCTTGGCATAACAAGGGACAGCAAGAGTACCGACAAGTATTTTTCCGTTTTCGGACTTGATTATGACAAAACAATGTCTGATTTCAAGAGCAGTGATATTTTTATGCAGGCTATGGATAATCAGGCAACCACGACGGTCACGGTTACTATGACACGCAACGGTGACAGCGAGGGTATTAAGAATTATAAACTTCTTTCGGACGAAAAGCTTTATGAAGTGAGAGAAAGTTTTATTTCTCAAGAGGAATATATCAGTTGCACGCCGGATCAGGCGCAAGACCTTGTATGGCTTATGTTTGACCTTAATGTAGAGAGCGGCAGTGACAGAATCAAGACTTATCAGGCAAACACCGTTTATGACGGAATGAGTATTAATATTACTATTCAGCATAACGGCGGCGATGTTACATCTACCGATTATCAAACTTTAAAGTCAATTCTTTCAACCGTTACTTTTAATGCAAAAGCTGACCCGGAAAGCGACTTTACAAAATATGTTTACATAGGTATAGTTGCTGTTGTTATTATTCTTTTTATCATAGTTATGATTGCAGGTAAAAAGACAAGAAAGAAAAACAAAAAGAGCAAAAACGAAAAAATTTTGCGAGAACTTACCGATAAATACAAATCAAACAATAAACCTGTAAAAAAATTACAGGAAGATGATGTTGTCAGCATTCATCAGGCTTATGATGAGTTAAAAGAAGAAAACAACGACATAAACAGCGGCAGAAAAGACGATGACCTCTTTGACGATTACAAGGACATTGACGAAGAAGAAGTAAAGGTTAAGATTTACGAAAAGCCGACAGTTTCGGATTATGAAATTGACGAAATAGTAAATGAGAGCAAAGAAAGGCTTAAGAATGAGGGCGCAGATGTTGAAGTAATAGAAACAAGTGCCGAAAAACTTGAGCCGCAGGAAGTAATTGAAGACCGACTTGAAGAGGCTAAGGAGGATTTACAGACCGAAGAGGTTGTTCAAACCGTGGCTGTTGACGAACCCGAAGATGAAAACGATGCTGAAGAAAACTCGAAAATAACCGAGGAGGCAGATGCGGATGCTACCGATGCAACCGTTGAAAATCAATCGGAAGAAAAAGTAATTTCGGACGACGGAAATTACGAAGAAGCTGCACAGGCAGAAATTTCAACAGAAGAAGAACCAACAGACGAAATAGAGGAAACAATTGAAGAAGTTGAATCTGAATACGAAGAAGAAACGGAAGATGAAGTCAAAGAAGAAAACGAGGAAGAACTGAGAAGAGAGGCTGAAAAAAATACAGCCGATGATTTTGATGAAGGTTATGATTTCTTTGAGGAAAAGCCGAGAAGAATTGTAGGTATCATTGATGTTGACAGTTCAGACCTCAAAAATGCGGTCGATTACGATGTTCTTTCAGAGGAAGAAAAGCGTGCCGTAGAGGTTGAAACCGCTGTGGATAACGATAAGACAGAAAGCTTTATTGCGGCTGCGGAAAAAGCAGGTAACGGAATAAAGAATTTCTTTGTACACTGCGGATATTTCTGCACAAATGTTTCAAGACTTATAAAGCGTAAGCATGCTTCTAAAAAGCGTAAAAAAGCTGAACTCGAACGCAGAGAAAGAGAGCGTGTGAGAAAACAGCAGGCTGCGCAAAGGCGTGACGGCAACGGTCTTGTAAAGGTACACAGCGCCACACAGAGAAGACCGCAACCTAACGGCAGAGCATCTCAGTCAGCTCACAGAACACCAAACAGAAAACCACAGCAGAACAATAACAGAAGAAAGTAATCAGAGGTGATTAAAATAAATACTTTAGTAATTAAAAACGCACACATAGTTTCACCGTCAGACGGACTTGACAAAGTTGCCGATGTTCTTGTAAAAGACGGCAAAATCACAAAAATTGCAGAGAACATCTCTACAGAGGGCAATGTGATTGATGCAGACGGCTTAACACTTATTCCAGGTCTTGTGGATATGCATGTACATCTTCGTGACCCCGGTCAAACTCACAAAGAGGATATTATAACAGGCTGTAAAGCAGCTGCTGCGGGCGGTGTTACAAGTTTACTTGCAATGCCTAACACAATCCCTACTACGGATAATGCCGAAACCGTAAAATATATTCTTGACAAGGCAAAGAATGCCGACGCCAATGTTTATGTGGCAGGCAGTATTACAAAGGGACTCAAAAGTCTTGAACCGACCGATATTGAAGAACTTAAATCAGCAGGTGCAATTGCTCTTTCGGATGATGGCAGACCGGTTGAAAACACAAAGTATTTAAGCGAGGCAATGAAAAAAGCTCCGCAGCTCGGTATGACGGTTGTTGCACACTGCGAGGATCTTTTCCTTGCAGACGGCGGTAAAATCAACGGCGGCGAAGTAAGCAAAAATCTCGGCGTAAAGGGTATTCCTGCCGCAGCAGAGGATTGCGGTACCGCAAGAGAAATTGCACTTGCGGCGGCGCTTGATGTGCCGATACACATTTGTCATGTCAGCACAAAGACAAGCGTTGCACTTGTAAGAGATGCAAAGAGAAGAGGGGTTAAGGTTACTGCAGAAACCGCACCGCACTATTTCTCAATGACAGAAAAAGAATTGCTTGCAAAGGACGCAGATTTCAGAATGAATCCGCCTCTCCGCACACATGAAGATGTTGTTGAAATAATAAGCGGTCTTAAAGACGGTACGCTTGACGCTATTGCAACCGACCACGCACCGCATACACCGGAAGAAAAGTCCGATTTTGAAAAAGCACCGAACGGTTCTATCGGTATGGAAACTTCATTTGCGGTATCATACACATATCTTGTAAAAACAGGACTTCTTACAATTTCGGAGCTTGTTGAAAAGATGAGCACAAATCCTGCCGAAATTCTCGGAATCAATGCAGGACATATCAAAGTCGGTGCGCCTGCAGACCTTGCACTCGTTGATTTGAACGAAGAATGGGTTGTTGATGTAGATAAATTGCACGGCAAGAGTAAAAATACTCCTTTCAAGGGCAAAACGCTCTGCGGAAAGGTTAAATATACAATTTTGGGCGGGAAAACCGTATTTGAAGATAAATAATCGGAGCGCTCGCAGATTAAAGGAGATTTGGCAAAATGGCACAAAAAGGTGATTTGTTATCAGTAAGAGAAGATATACGAGTTGTTGACGCTACAATTCGTGACGGCGGACTTTGTAATAATTTTGAGTTCCCCGACGAATTCGTAAAGGCTTTATACAAAGCAAATGTTAAAGCCGGTGTTGATTATATGGAGTTCGGCTATAAGGCATCTAAGGAACTTTTCAACGAAAAAGATTTTGGTAAGTGGAAGTTCTGTAACGATGACGACATAAGAGAAGTTGTTGGCGAAAACAATACAGACCTTAAGATTGCAGTTATGGCTGATGTTGGCAGAACAGATTTTAAGAATGACATTCTTCCAAAGAACGAAAGTCCGATTGACCTTGTAAGAATTGCAACATATATCAACACAATTCCTGCGGCAGTAGAAATGATTGAGGACTGCGCAAAGAAAGGCTATGAAACCACAATCAACATTATGGCTGTTTCAAAGGCGAGAACAGAGGATATTATTACAGCTCTTGATATTCTCGGCAAAAGCCCTGTAAACGCATTTTATATTGTAGACAGCTACGGTGCTCTTTACCCTGAGGAGGCAAGAAAGTTAGCTGAATTATATTGCTCATACGGTGAAAAGTACGGCAAGTCAGTCGGTATTCATGCACACAACAACCAGCAGCTTGCTTTCGCAAATACTATTGAGGCTATGACACAGGGTGTCAGCTACCTTGACGCAACAGTAGACGGTATGGGCAGAGGTGCAGGCAACTGCGCACTTGAGCTACTCTTAGGTTTCCTCAAAAATCCTAAGTACAAGGTTGACCCGATTCTCAAGATGCTTGAGTTTACACAGCAGTTCAGAGAAAGCGGAGTTAAGTGGGGATATGATGTTCCTTATATGCTTACAGGTCAGTATAACACTCACCCTCGTCCGGCTATTTCGTTTGTTAAAGATGACAGAAAAGATTATACAAACTTTGCTCACGAGCTTTTTGACATTATCAACAGCTGATGCAGCATATAATGAGATTAAATCCATCTCCGTTTGCAATGATTGAAAACAGAGAAAAAACCATTGAGTTAAGACTTAATGACGAAAAACGCAGACTGGTTAATATCGGAGATGAAATTACTTTTATAAATACGGAAGACAACCGAAAAACATTAAAAACGGAAATTGTAAATATTTATAAATTTAAGTCTTTTGAAGAATTATACGCTGTTCTTCCTTTACTTAAATGCGGGTATACAAAGGAAGATGTAAAGACTGCCACACCCGAAGATATGCTTGCATATTATTCGGCAAAACAGCAGGAAAAATACGGCGTATTGGGAATAGAGATAAAAGTAATATCGTAAGCGTTATTACTGAATTTAAAAGGAGAGTAAAAAATGGCATTTGACAGACTTATTGATAAAATCGCAGAAATGCAGAATCCTACAGTTGCAGGTCTTGATCCAAAGCTTGACTATGTACCTGAATCTATTAAAGAGGAGTGCTTTGCAAAGTACGGCAAAACTCTTGAGGGTGCGGCTGCCGCTTTGTTTGAGTTTAACAAGGCTCTTATTGACGCTCTTTATGAGGTAGTTCCTGCAATCAAGCCACAGGCTGCTTACTACGAAATGTACGGTTGGCAGGGCGTTAAGGCACTTGCAGACACTATCGCATATGCAAAGTCAAAGGGTATGTTTGTTATTACAGACGGTAAGCGTAACGACATCGGTACAACAATGGAGGCTTACGCTGCCGCTCACCTTGGCTCAACCACAGTTGCAGGCGAAGAGGTAGAGGCTTTTGGTGCAGACGCACTTACAGTAAACGGTTATCTCGGCACAGACGGTATCAAACCGCTTGTTAATATCTGCAAGAGCGGTGATAAGGGCATTTTTGTACTTGTTAAGACATCTAACCCAAGTTCAGGCGAATTACAGGATAAGAAACTTGATGACGGCACAACCGTTTATGAGCAAATGGGTAAAATGTGCGAAGAGTGGGGAACAGAGCTTGAGGGCAAATACGGTTACTCGGGTGTCGGCGCAGTAGTCGGTGCAACATATCCTGAACAGCTTGCCGAAATGAGAGCTAAATGTCCGCACACATTTTTCCTTGTACCGGGTTACGGTGCACAGGGCGGCGGTGCAAATGATGTTAAAAACGCATTTGATGAAAACGGTCTTGGTGCAATCATCAATTCAAGCCGTGGTATTATGTGCGCATGGAAAAAACAGGGCATTACCGAGAATGATTTTGCAAAGGCTGCTTACAACGAGGCGGTTCGTATGCGTGACGAAATTATCGGCTGCATAGGCAAAATTAAGAAATAATACAATAAATTGTTGTTTTTATGTATTAAACACAAAATATTGTTGACTTTGCTAAAAGTTGGCGGTATAATTTAATAGTCAGTATTAGTTAAAACTGTAAATAAAATATATTTTCAAGGGAGATTTTTAATATGGCAAGAGTATATAACTTTTCTGCCGGTCCTTCAATGCTTCCGGAGGCAGTATTAAAGACAGCAGCAGATGAAATGCTTGATTATCATGGCAGCGGACAGAGTGTAATGGAAATGTCACACCGCAGCAAAACATATGATAAAATCATTAAGGACGCCGAAGCTTTACTTCGTGAGATTATGAACATTCCTGACAATTACAAGGTTATGTTCCTCCAGGGCGGCGGTTCTACACAGTTTGCTATGGTAGCACTCAACTTTATGAACAAGAACAACAAGGCAGACTACATAATTACAGGTCAGTGGGCTAAAAAGGCTTACAAAGAGGCTGCTCGTTATGGCGACGCTAAGGCTGTTGCTTCTTCAGAGGATAAAACTTTCTCTTATATTCCTAAGACAGATAAGTCAATGTTCAGAGAGGACGCTGACTATGTGTATATTTGTATGAACAATACTATTTACGGTACTGTTTATCATGAACTTCCGGATACAGGCGATATTCCGCTTATTGCAGATATTTCATCTTGTATTCTTTCAGAGCCTATTGATGTAACTAAGTTTGGCGCACTCTTTGCAGGTGCTCAAAAGAATATGGCTCCTGCAGGTCTTACAATCGCTATTGTTCGTGAGGATCTTATCGGCAATGCTATGGACATCTGCCCGACAATGCTTAACTATAAGACTCACGCTGACGCAGATTCACTTTTCAACACACCTCCTTGCTACACAATTTATATTGCAAAGCTTGTTCTTGAGTGGATTAAGAATGAGGTTGGCGGTCTTGATAAGATGAAAGAGCTTAACGAGAAAAAGGCTAAACTTCTTTATGACTTCCTTGATAATTCAGAACTCTTTAAGGGTACTGTTGTTCCTGAGGATCGTTCACTTATGAATGTTCCGTTCGTAACAGGCAATGCTGACCTTGATGCTAAGTTTGTTAAAGAGGCAACAGAGGCAGGTCTTGTAAACATCAAGGGTCACCGTACAGTTGGCGGTATGAGAGCTTCTATCTACAATGCTATGCCATATGAGGGTGTAGTTGCTCTTGTTGACTTTATGAAGAAGTTTGAGGCAGAAAACAAGTAATTTTTGCTCAAACAATCTGCTTTAAATAAAATAAAAGAGGATGAATACAATGTTTAATATACTTACTCTCAATAAAATTGCTGCCATTGGCACAAGCCGCCTTGGCGACAATTACGCTTACGGTGACGATGTTCAGAATCCTGACGCAGTTCTCGTAAGAAGTGCCGCTATGCACGATATGCAGTTTGAAGATAATCTCCTTGCCATTGCAAGAGCAGGCGCAGGTACAAACAACATTCCTAAAGATGTTTGTTCTGAAAAGGGTATTGTGGTTTTCAATACTCCGGGTGCTAATGCAAATGCTGTTAAAGAGCTTGTAATTGCAGGTCTTTTACTCTCTTCAAGAAGAGTAATGGAGGGTGCAGACTGGGCAAAGACACTCAAAGGTAACGGTGACGCAGTAGGTAAGATGGTAGAAAAGGGCAAGAGCCAGTTTGTAGGTCCTGAAATCAAGGGCAAAACTCTCGGTGTTATCGGTCTTGGCGCTATAGGTATTCTTGTTGCCAACTGTGCCGTTGCACTCGGTATGGATGTAATCGGTTTTGATCCGTTTATGTCTGTAACAAACGCATTAAAGCTCAATCCTGCCGTTAAGCTTATGAAGAGCGGCGAAGATGTAATGGTAAACTGTGATTACCTTACAATCCATGTTCCTCTTACAGCTGACACTAAGGATATGGTTGATGCAGATATGATTGCTAAGATGAAAGACGGCGTTCGTATTCTCAACTTCAGCCGTGACGGTCTTGTAAATTCAACAGCTGTTCTTGAGGCTGTTAAGAGCGGTAAGGTTGCTAAGTATGTAACAGACTTTGCAACTGATGATATTATCGGCGAAGAGAATATCATTTGTCTTCCACATCTCGGTGCATCAACTCCCGAAAGTGAAGATAACTGCGCAATTATGGCTTGCGATGAGCTTAAAGAGTACCTAGAAAACGGTAACATCGTAAATTCTGTAAACTATCCTGCACTTTCACTTGCAAGAACAAATACAGAGAATGTTCGTTTCTGCGTAATGCACAAGAATGTACCTGAACTTCTTAAGAAGGTACTTTCAGAGGTAAAAGGCAATGTAGAAAATATGCTTTCAAAGAGCCGTGGCGACTACGCTTATGCAATTATTGATGTTGCAGACGGTAACCCTGAAAATGCTGCCGCTATTGCAGCTATTGAAGGTGTAATCCGTGTTCGTGCTATCTAAAAGCATAATATAATGAAGTCATAGGGCGGCAGAGCTATTCTGTCGCCCTTTTAAAGTTTTGTTTTAATGTCCTATTTTAAATGTTGGGGTAACATTAATAGATTATGGTTTAACTCGTGCGCTAAACCATACTTTCCCACAATTTTTGATAAAGAATTTTTTTGAATTGAGGAATGAAAATGAGAGGAATAAAAAAATTATCTGCAATTACGCTGACTGCCGTGCTTGCATTTTCTTCTACAGTTACTGCATTTGGCGCAGAAGTAACAGAATCGGTTTCTTACAGCAAATGGGGCAGTAAAACCGTATGCGAAGCATTGGGAATAGATACTGCCGAATACTACAAATGGATTGTAAATCACGATAATGATTCAAGCAATGATTATCAGACTTACACTGTTTCTAAAAATTATGATTCATCTGTAGGTACTGATTATTATCTCGGTACAAAATATACATCGGGCGACCATCGTACACCAAAAGGAGATACCAAAGGGTACTTTAATACAGATTTATATTCACCAAACAGCGGATATTACTGTGTAGGTTACGGCAGACAAGACGAGCTTAACGGTTCATCGTACAAGCCGCAGATGAACTGCACAGGATTTGTATGGCATATACTTTACAAGTCGCTTGCAAATACCAAGGCACAAAAGGGTCAGTCGGTAAGCTATTCATACGCAAACACTCATATTCCGAGTTATTCGTATGCGCCTTATGATACGGGTCAGGATACATGGATTAATTGGGCAGGCAATAACAATATCAAGACATATTATTTTGACGGTACAAGTGCCATTAATAATGCATTGAACAGCGGAGTGCTTGAAAAAGGCGATATTATTTTTATGCTCGGTACGGCTGACGCTCATGTCGGTATTTTTTACGGCAATAATTCAAAAAATAACAAGTTCTGGCATTCTCAATATAAAAATGTAAATACAATCACAAATATTGAACCGAGGGGTACTTGCTACGGATTGTATGTATTTAAAACAGGTTGTTCAAACGGTATTGATCTTAATATTCAGCTTAACAGCACACAAAGCGGATTAAAGGGTACTTCATACGATTATTCACAGTTTGAATACACGGTTTATGCTGACTCGGCTTGTAGAAAGCCTGTCGGAAAAATTGTACCGCAGTCTGACGGATTCGGTGCATTTGGTCTGACGAGCAGTCAACAATATTCTTCATCAAGTGCAGTTGCGAGAGGTGTGCCTGTTGCAAATACTTCTTATTGGTGCAAAGAAACAAAAACACCGAACGGGTATGTTGCAGACAACACGGTATATAAATTTGAAAAGTCTACATTGACATGGGGCGGTACGGAAAGATACTATGCAGGTGTAGCTGTAAATGAAAATAACCATAAATTAAGCAAAATAAACAAGACGCCTAAAATAGCACTCCGTATTCAGAATGTGTCATCTTATTCCGAATTGACCGATAATAATGAAAATTATTCACTTAGCGGTGCGGTTTATGAAGTTTATAATTCCGATAACACTTTTTGCGGTTATATGAAAACAGGCGAAGACGGCTGGGTATGCGCAACCTCAAAAGAAAAAACCGACGATGTAAATAATATTAAATGGAATGAAAGTGCGTTCGATTCAGCTCTTTATATGCCGTACGGTAATTATTACGCAAAGCAGGTTGTTGCTCCGAAAGGCTTTGAATTATTCTCTGACAGAATAATTCTTGATAATGTTTATCAATATACATGGAGCGGTCTTACGGTTTATTATGCTCAAGCTGAAAATACGCCGATAAAGTTGGATACTTCGACAGTAAGAGTAAATCTTACAAATGAGTTTAAAGCCCCGATAAACTGTGCGGAGTTTGAATTGTTTTCAGATGTGGAATGTCAAAATCTTATTGATACGGCAATAACGGACAATAACGGTATAGCCGAATTTGCTAAGCCGTTACAGGTTGGCACTTATTATATTAAGCAGAAAAAATCCGCTGTCGGTTATTTTTACGATTCAGCGGTAACAAAAGTTGTTGTTAAAGAAGAAAATATCGGCAGTAATACTGACATATCGTTATTTGCAAAAAGCAAGGGTGATGTGAATAATGACGGTAATATAGATGTTGCCGATATAACAGTTATTCAGTTGTTTGTGGCAGGCGAAAAAGCAGAGGACGGTTCGGATTTTGTTGATATAAATGATACCGTCAGCTTTGATAATGCCAATATTGACGGCAACGGAATAATAGATATCAACGATATTACTAATCTTCAGATAATAATTTCTAAGAATAATTAAAATTATTTAGTGAAAACTTCCTTTGACATCTGCAAAACCAAAATAGTATAATATATAAAGATGTGTTGCACTACTGCGTAATTCCAATCAGTAGTGCAGCACTTTTTTGTTTTAAGAGGTGTTTTTATGAAAAAAATAAAAGAAAAAGACAAAATGGAAATTTTGCCTGTTAAAAGCCTTATGCTTAGAATGGGTGTTCCTATGATACTTTCTATGGTACTGCAGGCAGTTTATAATATCGTTGACAGTGCTTTTGTATCTAATATGGAAGATAACGGTGAACTCGCGCTTAATGCGCTTACGCTTGCCTTTCCTTTGCAAATGTTGATTGTGGCAATCGGAATAGGTACGGGTGTTGGTGTAAATGTTCTTGTAGCAAAAAGCCTTGGCGAGGGCAACAGAAACTATGCCGATAAGGCTGCGGGTAACGGTGTATTTCTTGCTGTTGTTATTTACGCAGTGTTTTTAATATTCGGATTGTTCGGGGTTAAATTATATATCGGCACGCAGACTGCAAACGGAATTGTTTTAGAAATGGCGTGTGATTATTTAAGAATATGCTGCGTATATTCTTTTGGACTTGTATTTTTCTCTCTTTATGAAAAACTTTTACAAGCAACAGGCAAATCGGTATTTTCGACAATTGCACAGATCTGTGGCGCAGTTGCAAATATTATTCTTGACCCTATTATGATTTACGGTTTGTTAGGCTGTCCGAAATTCGGTGTAAAGGGTGCTGCATACGCTACGGTTATCGGTCAAATTATTTCACTTGTGGTTGCTTTTATTTTTCATATAAAGTTTAACAAAGATATAACCAATAATGTTAAAAACATTAAGCCGTCGGCAAATACAATACTGAACATTTACAAAATTGGTTTGCCTGCAATAATTGCACAGGCACTTATGTCGGTTATGACTTACGGCTTTAATCTTATTTTGGGTACGGTTAGTGAGGCGATGGTAACAGCTTACGGATTGTACTATAAAATACAGCAATTCATACTTTTTGCAGCGTTCGGATTAAGAGATGCCATAACTCCGATTATGTCATATGCGTTTGGAATGAAGAGTAAAAAGAGAATTGACGACAGTATAAAATTCGGCTCAATTTACACAACAGTAATAATGTTTGTAGGTCTGGCGGTAATAGAAATTATAGCTAATCCGCTTTCAAGTGCCTTTGGACTTTCGGGTGAAACACAATTGTTATGTATCGGCGCAATGCGGATTGTTTCTGCAAGTTTTATATTTGCCGGCATTAACATAGCTTTTCAGGGAATGTTTCAGGCTATTAACGGCGGAATGCAGTCGCTGATAGTTTCTGTTTGCAGACAACTTGTGTTTGTATTGCCTCTTGCGTGGATATTTACTGTGCTTGTCAATAAATCAATTTGCGGCGAATGGATAATTTGGCTTTCCGTACCTGTTGCAGAAATATTATCGGCTGTAATCTCTGTTGTACTTATGAAAAAACTTTATAAAAAACAAATAAACGGTTTAACGGCATAAAAATTCCCCTGCATACTCAAAAATATGCAGGGGAAAGTTTTAATTCTGGTCTTTTATAAATGTAAATGATGTTGTGTTATCGTACGAATAGGTGAGAGTTTGCCTTGTCGCTTCATAACTTAGCTTTTCGCTGTTGCCGTTTAGTGTAGCGTCAACGCTTGTGCCGCTGAAAACATAACTGCCTTTATACTCAATACCCGCAAGCGTTGCGGTACAGCTGCCGTTTCCTTTAAAATTAAATTCAAAATATCCGTCCTTAAGCTCAAGCTCGCTGTATTGTACGGTTTCTCCGTCGATAACGGCAGATACGGGGACCCATTTTCCCTTTAACACCTCATTTTCGCTTTTATCACCGCAGCCGCTGAAAAGAAAAATTACAGCAAAAAGTGATAAGAAAACAGGTAAGGTGCGCTTTATAATACATTTCATTGTGACACATCCCAATATTGATATAATATATATTATTTTATCATTTTTTGCGTTTTTAGTCAATTTGCGGAATGTAAAGTATTTCTAACATATTAATGATATGAATGTGCAAATTGTAAGAATTTATATGAATTACTGGTGACCTTTAAGCTTTGATACCGCTTTTTTCAGTTCCTGCGGTATATCGTCGGCACTTAGTGTATCGTGAATTTTGCAAGTGCCGGCTTTTTGCGCAGTTTCGTAATACCAGCATTTGTAATCTAAAATTCCGAGAGTTTCATTCAGTTTTTCCATTTGAGCAAGTACGGCATCTCTTTGCTTTCTGATAAGCTCAAGTCGCTTGTCGATTGAAGAATCCCCCTCAAGAGTCCAGTCTATAAAAACTTTGATGTCTTTAAGCGACATACCCGTTCTTTTAAGACATTCAATGAGAGTTAATAACTCGTAATCGGAATCGTCAAAAATACGGATACCGCCGTTTGTACGCTTTACATTCGGCATTAAACCCTCTTTATCGTAATATCTTAGGGTTGACGGCTGCATATCAAGTCTTTTTGAAATTTCACCTATAGTATATTGCATAAGAACACCTCATTTAAGTTAAAGTAATATTCCTAAGCAAAATGTTTGCAAGGATATTTAAAAGGCAAACAATGGCATATATTATTCTATAACGCCATCTCGCTTCAAACAGCTATAAAAATACTGAGTTGCACTCTGATTGCGACTATTTAAAAAATCATCAATAGCATCTATATCTTTTAGTTTTATACAAATGGTGCGATTTTTATATGTTTTTTTTTGTATATCTTGCATTAGCTTTGATTTTTGCTTCACTTGTTTTTTTAATTTTTGGTTGTATATTATCAACAGTCATAATTTATCACCTTTTATGTAATATAACATTAATCTATAATATGCTTTTCATGCAAACATTCATTAAAAAATGACTATAGCTTTGTTGGTGTTCGTTCATATAATATCAATTTCATTATTTTGTCTTTTTGCTAATTATAAAGTAAGCTATAATTATTGTAGCATTTCAAAATTTGACTGTCAACATAATTCTTATAATACAAAATGTTTTGAATATGATTAATTACTATGATTTTTTATCTCTGCATAATTGACAAATTGCAAGCAAAATGCGATAATATAAAGGTATATTTGTCGGGTAATCTGCCCGAATAAATTGTAAGGAGATATGATTATGGCAAAGGAGCTTGCTAAATCCTACAAACCGTCTGAGTTTGAGGACAGAATTTATGATTTCTGGATGAAGGGCAACTACTTCCATGCAGAAGTTGACAAAGATAAAAAACCATACACAATCGTTATGCCGCCGCCAAACATTACAGGTCAGTTGCATATCGGTCACGCACTTGACCTTACACTTCAGGATACTCTCATTCGTTGGAGAAGAATGCAGGGCTATGCTGCACTTTGGCTTCCGGGTACCGACCATGCGTCTATTGCGACAGAGGCTAAAATCGTTGAGGCTATGCGCAAAGAGGGCGTTACCAAAGATGATTTAGGCAGAGAGGGTTTCCTCAAGCGTGCCTGGGAGTGGAAAGAAGAGTACGGCGGAAGAATTACCCGTCAGTTCCGTAAACTCGGTTCAAGCTGTGACTGGCAGCGTGAGCGCTTTACAATGGACGAGGGTTGTTCTAAGGCGGTTAAGGAAGTTTTCGTAAAACTTTACAATAAAGGACTTATCTACCGTGGTGAGCGTATTATCAACTGGTGCCCGCATTGCTGCACATCAATTTCAGACGCAGAGGTTGATTTTGCAGAGCAGGAGGGCTTTTTCTGGCATCTCCGCTATCCGTTAAAGGACGGCAGCGGTTATGTTGAGCTTGCTACAACAAGACCTGAAACACTTTTGGGCGATACTGCGGTTGCGGTAAATCCCGATGATGAAAGATATAAAGACATTGTAGGCAAAACACTTATTCTTCCGCTTGTAGGCAGAGAAATTCCTGTTGTTGCCGATGCATATGTTGAAAAAGATTTTGGTACAGGTGTAGTTAAAATTACTCCTGCACACGACCCTAACGACTTTGAAGTCGGCTTAAGACATAACCTTGAGGTAATCAATGTTATGGACGATACAGCCCATATGAACGAAAATGCCGGTAAATATCAGGGTATGGACAGATACGAGTGCCGTGAAGCAATCGTTAAAGACCTTGAAGAGGGCGGTTTCCTCGTTAAGATTGAGCCTCACACTCACAATGTAGGTACTTGTTACCGTTGTAAGACAACTGTTGAGCCGAGAGTGTCAAAGCAGTGGTTCGTAAAAATGGAACCTCTTGCAAAGCCTGCAATCAAGTGTGTTAAGGAAAAGCAGACACAGATTATTCCGGAAAGATTTGAAAAAGTATATTATCACTGGATGGAGAACATCAAGGATTGGTGTATTTCCCGTCAGCTTTGGTGGGGACACAGAATTCCTGCTTGGTATTGTGACGATTGCGGTGAGGTTATCGTAGCAAAGGAAACTCCCGTAGCTTGCCCTAAGTGCGGTAAAAACCATTTGCATCAGGACGAAGATACTCTTGATACATGGTTCAGTTCGGCTTTATGGCCGTTCTCAACACTCGGCTGGCCTGACAAGACACCTGAGCTTGAGTATTTCTATCCTACAAATACACTTGTAACCGGTTATGATATTATTTTCTTCTGGGTTGCAAGAATGATATTCTCTGCTATTGAGCAGACAGGTCAAGCACCGTTCAAGACCGTATTTATGCACGGTATTGTAAGAGATGAGCTTGGCAGAAAGATGTCTAAGTCACTCGGTAACGGTCCTGACCCGATTGATGTTATCAACAGATACGGTGCCGATGCGCTAAGATTCTTGCTTGTAACAGGTAACTCACCGGGAAATGACATCAGATATTCAGAAAAGCGTATCGAGGCTTGTGCAAACTTTGCCAATAAGCTTTGGAATGCTGCCCGTTATGTTCATATGAATATCGACGATTACAATGTAGAAAACAAGCTCCCCGATACTCTTACAACAGAGGATAAGTGGATTGTTTCTAAATTCAATACAGTGGCTAAGGAAGTAAACGAAAACCTTGAGAAATTTGAGCTTGGTATTGCTGTTCAGAAAGTTTACGAGTTCATTTGGGATTGTTACTGCGACTGGTATATTGAACTTGCTAAGACAAGACTTTCGGGTGACGGCGAGGACGCTCAAAATGCAAGACAGGTACTTCTTTATGTACTTGATCAGATTTTAAGACTTCTCCATCCGTTTATGCCGTATGTAACAGAAGAAATTTGGCAGACTATTCCTCACGAGGGTGAAACCGTTATGCTTGCTAAGTATCCGGAGTTCAAGGCAGAACTTGACTTCCCTGAGGATGTTGCCGAAATGGAAAGAGTTATGGACGCTATCCGTGCTATCCGTAACCGCCGTAGTGAGATGAATGTCCCTCCGTCAAAGAAAGCTAAGGTTTATGTTGCAACTAAGTTTGCAGACACATTTACTAACGGCACACCGTTTATTCAGAAACTTGCATCTGCAAATGAGGTAGAGGTTGCCGAGCACTTTGACATTGAGGGCGCAGTAACGGTTGTTACCGCTGACGCAAAGATTTATATTCCGCTTAGTGAACTTGTTGACAAGGATGCAGAACTTGCAAGACTTAACAAAGAGCTTGAGCAGGTTAAGAAAAGACTTGCACAGAGCGAGGGAAAGCTCAATAATGCAGGCTTTGTTGCAAAAGCACCTGAAGCCGTTATCGAAAAAGTAAAGGGTCAGGCTGCAAAGGAAAGAGAGCAGATTGCACTCATTACAGCAGCTATTGACGCTTTAAAATAAAAAATTACAGGGCAGTCTTTGTGACTGCCCTTTGTTTAAGGTGAGTTTTTGTATGGAATGGATATTTAAAAGTTTTGACGAACTTACAAATGAAGAATTATATGCTGTTTTGAAATTGAGATTTGAAGTCTATGTAATCGAGCAGAATTGCCTTGAAATAGACCCCGATGATAAAGACCAAAAATGTATGCATTTAATACTTGAAGATGACGGTAAAATTATTGGCTATGCGAGAATTTTACCTCCTAATCTTTCATACGATGAGCCGTCTATAGGCAGAATTGTGCTTGATAAGACATACAGAGGAAAAGGACTTGGCAGAGAGATTGTGCAAAAGTGCATTGACTTTATTCACAATATTATGAAGATACAAAAAATCAGGATTTCAGGTCAGGCGTATTTGCTTGATTTTTATAAAAGTTTTGGATTTGTTGTTACCGAAGGCCCGTATCTTGAGGATAAAATACCGCATTATCAACTGCTTTTAAGCTGAAAAATGCCCTTGTCTTGCGACAGGGGCATAATTTATGTGTAAATTAAAGTGTGTGATAGTAAATTACTATGTCTTCGTAATCTCCGCTTTTGAGCAAAAATCCGTTTGGAATTGTACCAAGCTCTACAAAACCGAGTTTTTTGTAAAGATGTCGGGCAGAAAGATTTGACTTTACAACTGCGTTAAATTGTAAAATTTTAAATCCGTTTTCCTTGCCTTGAACAAGGCAATCCGAAACAAGCTTTTCACCGATATGTAAATTTCTTGCACTGCTTTTTACGGCATAGCTTGCGTTGCAAATGTGACCGCATCTGCCTACATTGTTGGGATGAAGAATGTATAAGCCTAAAATTTCGTGACTTTCGGTATTTTCCGCAACCGCACAATATGTTTGTGAACCGAAAAATTCCGCACCGCTGTTTTCGTCAAGTAAATCAAGCTGCGGAAAGGCTATTCCGTCCTCTACAACTTCGTTCCAGATTTTAACCATGGCAGGGTAATCGCTTTTGACTGCTTTGCGAATATTTATTTCCATAAAATCAACCTTTTGTGCGTAATCTACTAATATTTTAGCACTTAGTTTTTCTTTGTCAATATGGATTGATTTATCGGTGTAAAAGTATTATAATAAATATTTAAGACAGTACAATTTGATTTGTAAAAAATACAGATGTTTACGGTATTAAATTAGATGCGAATAAAAATAAAAGAGGTAGTTTGATGGATTACTTAAAGAGAACCTGGGCAGAGGTATCGCTTGATGCAATTAAGCATAATTTTAATGAAATAAAAAACAAAGTCGGCGGCAGAGCAAAGATTTGCTGCGTTATAAAAGCAGACGGTTACGGTCACGGCGCCGTTGAACTGTCTAAAATCTATGAGCAACTTGGCGCTGACTTTTTTGCCGTTTCAAATATTGACGAGGGTATTGAAATCCGTGAGGCAGGCGCAAAATTGCCTATTGTAATTTTAGGCTTTACTCCTGCAAATGAGGCTAAACGGCTTTCGGAATATAACATTTCTCAAGCGGTCTACAGCCTTGAATACGCAAAAATGCTTTCTCAGGCTTGCTGTGAGCAGAATGTGGTTTGTAAAATTCATATCAAAGTTGATACCGGTATGAGCAGAATAGGTTTTATGTGTCAGGAATTTCCGAGAGATGATTATTCTGTCGAAGAAATTAGAACAGCCTGCACTCTCAAAAATCTTGAGCTTGAGGGTATGTTTACTCATTTCTGTGTATCGGATGAAGCCGAGGACGGCAAAGACTTTACAGAAAAGCAGTACAGTTGCTTTTCTTATGTAAGGGATAAACTTAAAGAATCGGGAATTAACATTAAGATTTGCCACTGTTCAAACAGCGGTGCTATTGAAGATTACGAGCATACATATTGCGATATGGTAAGAGCGGGTATTATACTTTACGGACTTGCTCCGTCATATAAAATTCAGAATAATTTAAATCTTATTCCCGCAATGACTTTAAAATCAACGGTTGCATATGTAAAAAATCTTAAAAAGGGTGCTGATATTTCATACGGAAGAACATTTACCGCTCCTAAAGATATGAAGATTGCAACTGTTCCGATTGGATATGCCGACGGTTTTATTCGTCAGAACGCAAAGGACGGATATATGCTTGTCAACGGTAAAAAAGCAAAAATTGTGGGCAGAATATGTATGGACCAGACTATGATTGATGTTACCGATATTGAAGATGTAAAAATCGGTGACGAGGTAGTGATTTTCGGAACAGGCGAAAACGGCGAAATGACAGCCGATGACCTTGCAAAAAATACTGATACTATTAACTATGAAGTAGTTTGCCTTGTAGGCAAGCGTGTACCGAGAATTTATATTAAAAACGGAAAAGTAATGGATGTGATGTATAAGCTATGAGAATGCTTGTTATTGACGGAAACAGTATAGTAAACCGTGCTTTTTACGGTATAAGACCGCTTACAACAAAAGACGGTCAGTTTACAAATGCGATTTACGGATTTCTTACAATGCTCACAAAAATAAAAAACGAAGAAAATCCCGATGCGGTAGCTATTGCTTTTGACCTTAAAACTCCTACATTCCGCCACAAGGCATATGCAGGCTACAAGGCAACAAGAAAGGGTATGCCGGAAGAGCTTGCCTCACAGATTAAACCGCTAAAAGAGCTTTTACAGCTTTTGGGTTATACTCTTGTGACCTGCGAGGGATATGAGGCCGACGATATTTTGGGAACATTTGCAAAGGCTTGCGAGAAAAACGGCAACGAATGTGTGATTGCGACAGGTGACCGTGACAGCTTACAGCTTGTTTCCGATACAACAACAGTGCATCTCTGCACAAACAAGCAAGACATCAGTTATACACCCGCAAAAATTCTTGAGGATTACGGCGTTACACCAAAACAGCTTATAGAAATTAAGGCTATTCAAGGCGATTCGTCCGATAATATTCCCGGTGTTGCGGGAATCGGCCCTAAGGGTGCAGGCGATTTGATTTCACGCTTTGGCAGTGTTGATTACATTTACAGCCATATTGACGAGATAGATGTTAAGGACGGAATCAGAAATAAACTTAAAAATTCCGAGGAAAATGCGAAGTTAAGTCGTATGCTCGGTGAGATTTTCTGCGAAGTTCCTATCAATACAAATGTTGAGGATTACAAAGTAGAATTAAAAGACCCCGAAGAATGTGCGAGGTTTATGGCAAAACTTGAACTATTCTCGCTTATCGACAAACTCGGATTAAAAGAAATGCCGACAGCGGAGGAAAAGCCTGTAGCTGTGCAGAACTTTGAAGTTGTAGAAAATGCAGATGCTAATGTTCTGTATGAGAATATTAAAAAACAGAGTAAGGTATATTTTAAAACTGATTTTTCTGATATAGAAAATCCTGTTTGCAATATTCTTTTTGACGGTAAAGTTTACATTGTTAAGGATAACCAATTTTTCGACAAACTTCTTGAAAATGAAGAAATTTTGAAATTTACTCACGGCAGTAAGACAGTTTTTGCTTATGCCGATAAGAAAAACATTGAAGTAAAATCGCTTGCGTTTGATATTGAACTTGCGGCATATCTTATTGAGCCGTCATCAAAAGATTACAGTGACGAAAATTTATGCGGCGGTTACGGAATAACGCTTCCGAAAAACGAGAAGTTTTCGGAACTTTCTGCTCTTGCCGTATATGATGTGCTTTGCGAAAAACTTAAGAAAGATATAGATACAAACGAACAGGAAAAGCTGCTGAACGATATTGAAATTCCTCTTGCAAAGGTGCTTGCTAAAATGGAGAACATCGGATTTGCCGTTGACAGGCAGGGTATAGAGGACTACGGCAAGATATTGCACGAACAGATAAAAAATCTTGAAAATGAGATATACACAAGCATCGGTTATGAATTTAACATAAATTCTCCGAAACAGCTTGGCAAGGCACTTTTTGAAGATTTAGGACTTCCGTGTAAGAAGAAAACAAAAAGCGGCTACAGTACAAACGCAGAGGTGCTTGAAAGTCTGCGCTACGAACATCCTGCGGTTGAAATGGTGCTTTCGTACCGTACGCTTGCAAAACTTTATTCAACCTATTGCGAGGGGTTGCTAAAGGTTATTGCCGAGGACGGCAGAATACACTCAAGTTTTAATCAAACCGAAACCAGAACGGGAAGAATCAGCTCAACAGAGCCTAATTTACAAAATATCCCTGTCCGTACAGAAATCGGCAGAGAATTGAGAAGGTTTTTTGCCGCAAGAGAGGGTTGGGTGCTTGTTGATGCCGACTATTCTCAAATTGAATTAAGAGTGCTTGCTCATATTTCGGGTGATAAGAATATGATAGAGGCATTTAATACGAATGCCGATATTCACACTATTACAGCGTCACAGGTGTTTAATATGCCTGTTGAAATGGTTAATTCCACAATGCGCAGTCGTGCCAAGGCGGTAAACTTCGGTATCGTTTACGGAATCGGCGCTTACTCACTTGCCAAGGATATTAAAGTAACCAATAAAGAGGCATCTAAATATATTAAAGACTACCTCGCTCATTACAGCGGTGTTGACGAATATATGAAAAATGTCGTTGAAAAAGCAAAGCGTGACGGTTATGTTGAAACAATGTTCGGCAGAAGAAGATATTTGCCTGAACTTAGCTCGGGCAAGCATATGATGAGAGCTTTCGGTGAGCGTGTGGCAAGAAATATGCCGATTCAGGGCACTGCCGCAGATATTATCAAAATCGCAATGATTAAAGTTGACGAAAGAATGAAAAAAGAGGGCTTGCAGGCAAGACTTATTTTGCAGGTGCACGATGAGTTGATTGTCGAGGCTCCCGAAAATGAAAAGGAAACAGTGGCAAAGCTGTTGCAGGAGGAAATGGAAAACGCCGTAAAACTTTCTGTTCCTCTTACCGCCGACGCTGCTGTCGGAAGGACTTGGTATGATGCCAAAAAATAAAATTATGTTTGTATGTACAGGCAATACTTGCCGCAGCCCTATGGCAGAGGCTGTTTTTAACCGTTTTGCAGAGGAAAAAGGACTTGCCGTAAGGGCAGAGAGTATGGGTACAACAACCGTTACGGGTATGCCTGTTTCTGAAAATTCGGTTGAAGTCTGCAAAGAAATCGGTATTGATATTTCGGATATGCATTCTACGGCTTATTCCGATAAAAAACTTGACGAATACGATAAATTTTATTGTATGTCTACTAGCCACAAGTTTTTTCTTATGACGCAGTGCGCTGTCCCTGCCGATAAAATCGAGGTTATTAATGTTGCCGACCCGTATATGTGCGGTGTTGAGGTTTACAGACAGTGCCGAGATGAAATTTGCAGTGCCGTTAAGGAAATTTTAAAACAATATGAGAATTGAAGAAATGAAAGAAAGCCACCTTTTACAGGTGGCAGAGATTGAAAATAAATGCTTTTCTCATCCGTGGTCATTAAAAAGTCTTGAGTCTGAACTAAAAAACAACGGCTCGCATTTTTATGTAAGTGTTGAGGACGATAAGGTTCTCGGCTACATAGGAATGAATGTTGTTGTTGACGAAGGATATATTTTTAATGTGGCGGTTGATGAAAACGCACGAAAAAAGGGCATAGGTACGGCTTTGATAAATACTCTTGTTACCTTTGCCAAGAAAAACAGCCTGGCTTTTTTGACTCTTGAGGTAAGACAATCCAATGAAAATGCAATAAGACTGTATTCAAACGCAGGCTTTGTTAAGGTGGGGGAGAGAAAGAATTATTATTCTGAACCTGCCGAAAACGCAATACTGATGACAAAGTATTTTTGATAAAACGAAAGGATTATTTTTATGAAGATACTTGCAATAGAGTCCTCTTGTGACGAAACCGCAGCAGCGGTTGTTGAGGACGGAAGAAAAGTTATATCCTCTGTTGTTGCCTCTCAGGTTGAGGAGCATAAACTGTATGGCGGTGTTGTTCCCGAAATTGCATCCCGCAGACACGCCGAGGCAATAGTGCCTGTTGTAAAAAACTCGCTTGAGCAGGCAGAACTTACTTTAAAAGAAATAGATGCAATTGCGGTTACATACGCACCCGGTCTTATAGGGGCTTTGCTTGTAGGAGTTAATTTTGCAAAGGGACTTTCTCTTTCAACAGGACTTCCGCTTGTTCCGACCCATCATTTAAGGTCGCACATTGCCTCTAATTATATTTCTAATCCCGATTTAAAACCGCCGTTTCTTTGCCTTGTTGTTTCGGGCGGTCACAGTCATATTGTAATGGTTGAGGATTACACCAAAATGCGTATTATCGGCAAAACAAGAGATGATGCGGCAGGCGAGGCATTTGATAAAGCGGCAAGAACTATGGGTATGCCGTATCCGGGCGGAATTGCACTTGATAAGGTAGCAGAGGACGGCGATCCTTTTGCATTTAAGTTGCCAAGACCTACCGTAAGCGGTTCACAGTATGATTTCAGCTTTTCGGGACTTAAAACAGCTGTAATAAATCTAATTCATAATTCTGCGCAAAAGGGCATAGAACTTAACAAGGCAGATGTTTGCGCATCTTTCAGATATGCGGTTGTTGACTGTTTAAAAACCAATTTTTTGAAAGCGGCAGAAGATTTAAAGGTTGACAAGCTGGTTATTGCGGGCGGTGTGTCTGCAAACCGACTTTTGCGTTCTTCTTTACAGGAAGAATGTGATAAGCACGGACTTGCTTTTTATATGCCCGAAAAATCTCTTTGCGGTGACAATGCGGCAATGGTGGGCTCGCAGGGATATTATGAATTTTTGAGCGGTAATATTGCAAGCACAGACCTTAATGCTTTTGCCACTATGAGTATTGAACTGTAAATAAATATGTATTAATTTGTGGCATTTGTTAATTAATTGTTGACATTTGTTGATTTGTACTTTATAATAAACATTAAGGTAAATTATGTATATTTACAGTGGTTTGCTGATTTTATGCTTACAAATTTATGGAGGAAAAAGATGGACAATTACAACAATAACGGCTACAACAACGATTCTTGGAATAACCCACAGGGCAACGGCCCGGATCCACAGCAGAATAACTACTCAAATCAGGGTTACCAGCAGCCTTACGGTACAGACAATAATCAGGGTTACCAGCAGCCTTACGGTACAGACAATAATCAGGGTTATCAGCAGCAGTCATATGGTGCAAATGATTATCAGCAGCCATACGGTTCACAGCCTGATTACAATAACTACAATCAGAATAACTATCAGCAGCAGTATCCTAACTACAATCAGTATCCTGTAGAGGATAAAAGCGCAAAGAATAATGCTACTGCATCACTTGTACTCGGTATTATAGGTCTTTGCTGTTGTGCTCCTTGCGGTATAGTTGGTCTTATTCTTGGTATTAATTCTAAAAAGGCAAACCCTGAAAATAACGGACTTGCAACTGCAGGTATCATTCTTTCTATTATTGCTTTAGTAATATGGGCAATACTTCTTATTACTCAAATTGTTTCAGGCGCATTTATCAGTTCAATTTCCTAATTTACTATTAATTTTATTACATAGCAAGCAACAAGCGGACTATATGTCTGCTTGTTTTGCTTTGGGGTGATTTTTATTATTAAGCCGTGCAAAACATATCAAAAAATTTTGGTTTTAATTTTACCGTTTGCCTTACTTTTTTTGTGTTATCTGATTTGTGCTTTTGCGTTTAAGTACATTTCATTGCCACCGTGTTATATACATCAGTTTACAGGTTTGTATTGCCCCGGCTGTGGAGCGACAAGAGCGGTATATGCGCTTGTTCACGGAGATATTCTGCTTTCGCTAAGGCAAAATGCTTTTTTAGCGGTTGGAATAGTTATTGTGCTTATTCTGTATATTCAGTTCGTACTCTGTGCTTTTGGTAAAAAAATCAATACATTTATTAATATGCAAGGTTTTATATGGATAATGTTTGCTTTATTGATTGTTTATACAATTTTAAGAAATATTTTTCCCGCACTTGCTCCTGTGGAGATTACATATTAAGCAGGTTTGTAAAATTATAATATTTTCAATAAATTATTGACATTAAAATAACTGTATTTTATAATTATATTGAGTAGGTTATATTAATTTGCTTTTGTGGCTTATTAAAATTTGGAGGAAAACTATGGACAATTACAACAACGATTCTTGGAACAATAACCAAAATCCACAGCAAAATCAGAATACATATTCTGCACAGGACTATCAGCAGCCATACGGTTCGCAAAACTATTCCGCACAGGATTACCAGCGACCATATGGGACTGACAACAATCAAAATTATCAGAATTCTTACGGCACAGGTTACAATCAGACTCCGTCTTATCAGCAGCCTAACTATAACAATATGAGCAATGACGAAGAGCATGTTTCTGTTCTTCACTGGATTGGAATTTTCTGCCTTAATATCATTCCGTGCGTAGGCCCTATTGTTTATCTTATTATGATGTTTGTTTGGGCTTTTGGCAGCACACCTAAAAAGTCACTTAAGAATTTTGCAAGAGCACAGCTTATCTTGTCTGCTATTGCATTAGGTATTATGATTATTATTTCAGCAGCAACAGGTGCTGCTTTATTCAGCGGTTCAAGCAGCTATAATTATTATTAATTTTTACAGCAAGTTTATATACGAGGTGGTATAAATAATTACTCCATATAAAACATATCAAAAAATATTGGTATTTATATTACCGTTTGCATCTGTTGGTATGGCGTATTTGTTTTCGTTGTATGTTTTCAGATACATAACATTACCGTCTTGTTATTTATACGAGCTTACAGGAATTTACTGTCCCGGATGCGGCTGTACAAGAGCGGTTTATGCGCTCATTCACGGAGATGTTATATTGTCGTTAAAGCAAAATCCGTTGGTTATAGTTTCTCTTGCTGCATTATTTGTACTTTATATTGAACTCGTTTTCAGAGCTTTCGGAAAAAAACTGCGCACATTTGTACACAGCAAATACTTTTTATGGGGTGCGTTTATAGCGATAATGATATATACGGTATTGAGAAATATATTTCCGCAGCTTGCTCCGATAGAGCTTGTGTAAAATTAAAACTTTATAATTTGGTAGAAAGAAAATGTAAAAGTTGCCTTTTTATTTTTTGAAAAATTTTTCGGAAAAGTGTTGACAAATACTCGAGAATAGTATATCATATAAATACAGTAATCGTTACTGATTTATATGATAATTATAGAAAATATGAATTAGAAAGGGTTGAACTTTATGGCAAATAAATATGCCGGTACACAGACAGAGAAAAATTTACTTGAGGCTTTTTCAGGTGAATCACAGGCAAGAAATAAATATACTTACTTTGCGTCAAAGGCTAAGAAAGACGGATTTGAGCAGATAGCTTCATTATTTCTGAAAACAGCAGATAATGAAAAAGAACATGCAAAGATGTGGTTTAAAGAATTGAACGGTATTGGCAGTACAGCAGAAAATCTTGCCGCAGCTGCAGAGGGCGAAAATTACGAGTGGACTGATATGTACGAAGGTTTTGCAAAGACAGCGGAGGAAGAGGGATTTCCTGAACTCGCAAAGAAATTCCGTATGGTCGGTGCTATTGAAAAAGCACACGAAGAGCGTTACCGTGCATTACTCCATAATGTTGAAATGCAGGAAGTGTTTGCAAAGAGTGAAGTTAAGGTATGGGAATGTCGTAACTGCGGTCATATTGTAGTAGGAGAGAAAGCTCCGCAGGTTTGCCCTGTGTGCGCTCACCCACAGTCATACTTTGAAATTCACGAAGAAAATTATTGATTATTGACAGAGTTTACTGTATAATAATTTAAATTCAAAAGATTTTAAATATAGTTTAGCAAACTGTTTTGCCAAGTAACTATAAAAGTATTTTGTTAAACCGTAATTAATAAAGAAAAGAAAATAGAACAATATAAAAACAGCAGTCAATATCGTAAAGTAATAATGACTGCTGTTTATTTTATCAGTTATTTGTTTTATCGGCTAAAATTCCCGATAGCTTTTTTAATGCCATAAAACTCTCTTCGCTTATATCGTGCTCGATTTTACATGAATCTTCATAAGCGGTTTCTTCGCTTACACCGAGAGAAATTAAAAGTTCGGCTATATAATTATGCTTTTCAAGAATTTTCTGCGCAATATTCATTCCGCTTTCGGTAAGGGTGATATAACCCTCGCTGTCCATAAGAATGTAATCGTTTTCTCTTAGCTTTTTCATGGCAACGCTTACGCTTGGCTTTGAAAAACCGAGAAGATTTACTATGTCGATAGAACGAACGCATCCTCTTTTTTGTTTAATTAAAAGTATAGCCTCGAGGTAATCTTCGGCTGACTTGTGGACTGATAATGACAATAAAAACACTCCTTGAACAATGATAATATTAATGTTCAATCCCTTAATACATAAAATTAATAAAATATTACAAAAGATTATATAACTATTTCTATTTATTGTATCATATTTTTATTAAAAAGTAAAGTTATTAAATTTTATTATTAAATATTTTTAAGTATAAAAATTCACTTGATATTTTTGGTGATTTAGCGTAAAATGTAAGGCAAAGGGCAGTATATAAATTTATTTGTAATATAAAATGAAAGGACGATTTTTATGTCACAAAATCCTGTAGTTACTATTGAGATGGAGAACGGCTCTGTTATTAAAGCCGAGCTTTATCCCGAAATTGCGCCAAATACAGTTAATAATTTTCTTAGCCTTGTAAATAATGGCTATTATGACGGACTTACTTTTCACAGAGTTATTTACGGTTTTATGATTCAGGGCGGTTGTCCTGATGGAACAGGTATGGGTGGCCCCGGTTACTCAATTAAAGGCGAATTTGCTGTTAACGGCTTTGAAAATAACCTCAAGCACACAGAGGGCGTACTTTCTATGGCTCGTTCAATGATGCCTGACTCTGCAGGTTCACAGTTCTTTATTATGCATAAAAATGCTCCTCATCTTGACGGACAGTATGCAGCATTCGGTAAAGTAATTGAGGGTATGGATGTTGTAAACCAGATTGCCGAGTGCGATACTGACTTTGCAGATAAACCTCTTGACGCACAGGTTATGAAAAAGGTGACAGCCGAAACATTCGGTGTTGAGTATCCTGAACCTGAAAAGTGCTGACGAATATACATTATACATAGAAAGGAAATCACTATGAATGTTTTGCTGACCGGTGGTGCAGGCTACATTGGTACACATACTTGTATTGAACTTATAAATGCAGGCCATACTGTAGTAGTTGCGGATAATTTTTCAAACAGTTCTCCAAAAGCTATTGAGAGGGTAGAGGAGATTACAGGCAAAAAAATTCCGCTTTACAACATTGATGTTTGCGATGTTGAGGCTTTGGACAAACTTTTTGCCGAAAATAAAATTGATGCAGTAATTCACTTTGCAGGTCTTAAGGCAGTAGGCGAGAGCTGCGAAATTCCTGTAGCTTATTACAGAAACAATCTTGATTCAACGCTTGCTTTGCTTGAGGTTATGAAGAAATATTCAGTAGCAAACTTTGTATTCAGCTCATCCGCTACTGTATATGGTATTCCAAAGAGTGTTCCGCTTGTTGAAACAATGCCTACAGGCTGTACAAACCCTTACGGTTGGACAAAGCTTATGAATGAGCAGATTCTTACAGACGCAGCAAAGGCTGACAGCAACCTTTCCGTAGTTCTTTTAAGATATTTCAATCCGATCGGTGCTCACGAAAGCGGTAGAATCGGCGAAAATCCTAACGGTATTCCAAACAACCTTATGCCTTATATTACACAGGTTGCTGCAGGCAGACTTAAAAGACTCGGTGTGTTCGGTAATGACTATCCTACACATGACGGCACAGGCGTAAGAGATTATATCCATGTTGTGGATCTTGCAAAAGGTCATGTAAAAGCTATTGATTATGCCGAACAGCACAAGGGCACAGAGATATTTAACCTTGGCACAGGTACAGGCTACAGCGTACTTGATATTGTTAAGGCATTCAGCAAGGTTAATAATATTGAAATTCCTTATGATATAAAGCCGAGAAGAGCGGGCGATATAGCAGAATGTTACGCCGATCCGACAAAAGCATATGAAATTCTCGGTTGGAAAGCCGAAAAAAATCTTGAAGATATGTGCCGTGACTCTTGGAACTGGCAATCTCATAATATTAATGGTTACGAATGACCGAAAAAACAATCTTGTTTTTGTGCAATTAGCCAAAATAACAAAAATTTATAAAAATAACTCTCCAAAGTGTCAAAATCATTTGACTTTTGGGGAGTTTCTATTATATAATAGTATAGCTTATAGAAGCATTATTATTAAAGGAGGAAAAAGAAAATGTTCAAAAAAGCATTAAGCCTTGTTGTCTCTCTGATGCTTATGGTAACTTCATTGTCATTTGCAGCAATTTCAGTTTCTGCTGCAGATACAACATATGTAGTTGCCGGAGCAGAAGAACTTTGCGGCGTTTTATGGAAGGGCAGCCCAGAAGAAGCTCCTGCAAATGTTATGACAGACAATGGCGACGGTACTTACACAAAAGTATTTACCAATGTTCAGCCGGCATCAGGTCTTACACTTAAGGTTGTAGAAAATGGTGCTGACGGTTCACAGAACTGGATTGGCGACGCAACAGGCAATAACATTACATTTAATGTAACTGCTGCAAGTGATGTAACAGTAAAATTTGATTCTTCTACTAAAGAAATCACTGTTACAGGCGACGGCGTTCAGTTTGTAACAAATCTCGATATCAAGAGCATCAATGCTGTTGGTAACGGCGATCCTGAAGATGCAGCTTGGTTAAACGGTGCAGCTTGGGATCCTGCAGCTAACCCTATGACAGAAGTTTCAGAAAAAGTTTATGAGATTACATTCAAGAATGTATCTAAGTTCGACAACTATCAGGTTAAGTTTGCCGCTAACGGCGGATGGACTGACAGTTGGGGCGGTGCAGCGGAAAACTTCACACCTGAATCAGGCGTAGAGTTTGACGCAGCATATAACGGAGAGAACCTTACCGTTAATGTTCCTTATGAATTTGCTGATGTAACACTCAAGCTCGACCTTACAAACTTCGACTATGCTACAAAGGCCGGTGCTAAGGCAACCGTTACAGTAACTGAAGTGTCAACTCCTGCTGAAACAACAGAAATTGCTACAACAGAAGCAACAACTGCTCCTGCTACACAGGCAACAGCTGCTCCGGAGAAAGCACCTCTTACAGTAAATGCAACATCTAATGTATTCTCAACAGCAAAAGCAGAATACAACAGCGAAACAAAGCAGGTAACAGTATGCTACTATCTTGGTACAAATTGTGACCTTGTAAACCTCGAATGGTACTTCACATATGACAGTAACATATTTGAGGTAAACAACAAGAACAACCTTGATTCAACAGGTAAGAAACTCGGCATTATGCCACAGATTACAAGCGGTTATGTAATCAACACAAGTATACCCGGCAAGGTAAATGCCAACGCTTCTGACCTTGGCCTTTACACAATTGATGCAAAGGTTCCGTTTATTAAGATTGTTTTAGATGTAAAGGGTAATCCTGAAAATGCTGAAACAAATGTAAACCTTGATGTAAGAGTTCTTACAAAGGGTGAAATTGACTTTAATACAATGAGAGTTGATCCTGATACAATGGTATCATTCGTACAGGATTCTAAAATAGCAGATGCTTCATATATTGTTTCTGCTGAAACAAAACTCACAGAGTCAACATTTGTTCCATCAACAGAGTCAACAGAAGCTCCTGAAATAACAGTTCCGGAAACAACAGTTGAGGAAACAACAGTTCCTGAAACTACAGTAGCTGAAACTACAGAAGAAGTTCCTGCTGGTGCTCTTACTGTAAATGCTACTTCTAACTTATTCCCTGCATCATCTAATGTTGTTGCAGGTGACGAAGAGTATGTAACAGTAACTTATTACTTTGAGTCAGAGAAGAATGTTCTTAACGCAGACTTCAACCTTACTTATGACCCAACAATGCTCGCTCTTGACAGTGTTATGACTCCTTACACAAACGGTGTAGTAGTAAACTCTGCAACAGCAGGCAAGGTTTATGGTAATATGTCAAGCCTTGAGCTTTACAATTTCAACCAGAAGACACCATTTGTTTCAGTTGTATTCAAGAAACTTGGTCTTGGCGAAACAGATGTAAACCTCACAGTTGATAACCTTACACTCTCACTTGCAAACGCTGAAGGTGTAACAGACGAAGCCCAGGAAGAGGGCCTTGTAAGAGATGGCGTTCTTGCTCAAACATCAACAACATATTCAGTTAAAACTGAAATTCAGGCAGGTAAAGTTACACCTGTTGTTCCAACAACAGCTGAACCAACAACAGCTCCTGCTCCTGCAGGTTCAACATATGTTGTAGCAGGTTCAGAAGAACTTTGCGGCGTTTTATGGAAGGGTAGCCCGGAAGAAGCTCCTGAAAATGTTATGACAGCTAACGGCGACGGTACATACACTAAGGTATTTACCGATGTTCAGATTGCTGATTCACTTCAGATTAAGGTTGTAGAAAATACAGCTGATGGCGGTCAGAATTGGATCGGTGATGAGGGAGACAACAATATAACCTTTAATGTTGTTGCCGCTTGTGATGTAACAGTTACATATGACAGCAATACACGCAAAATCACTGTTTCAGGTGACGGTGTTCAGATCGTTTCTGATATTGAAATCAAAAGCATGCATGCTGTTGGTAACGGTGACCCTGATGATGAATCATGGTTAAACGGCGTAGCTTGGGATCCAACAGCTAATGAGATGGAGCAGGTTGCAGATAAGGTTTATGAGATTACATATCACAATGTACCTAAGTTTGACAACTACCAGGTTAAGTTCGCAGCTAACGGCAAATGGGCTGACAGCTGGGGCGGTGCAGAAGAGAACTTCACACCTGAATCCGGCGTTGCATTTGACGCTGTATACAATGGTGAGAACCTCATCGTTAATGTACCATATGAGCTTGCTGATGTAACACTCAGAATTGACCTTTCAAACTTCAACTATGCTACAAAGCTCGGCGCAGTTGCTACAGTAACTGTAACAGATGCTTCTCAAGTACCATCAACAGTTCCGACAACAACAGTTCCGGCATCAACAGTTCCGACAACAACAGTTCCGGCAACAACAATTGCACAGAATACAACAACACCTAATACAACTCTTGCTCCTGCAACAGAAGATGCAACATCTTCAACAGGCGCAACAGTTAAGCCGGGTACAGCCGATACAGCTAACAACGGTAACAATGGCAACAGTACAGCCAATAACAACAATGGTACAGTTAAGACAGGTAATGCTTCTATGGCAGTAGTTATCCTCCTTGTACTTGTATCAGCTACCGGTGTAGTTTACTTTACCCGCAAGAAGGTTAAATAATCTTTTATAAGCATTAATAAAACTTAGTTTTTTTTCACCCTCTGAGAAATCAGAGGGTGTTTTTTGTTTATAATTCAGAAGTCTAAATTATGGTTTAGCGGAGTGTCAGTCGGGGATTGAAATTTAGCTAACGCTAAATTATCCTCCCAAAAGCAAAAAAGTTTACTCAATTTTTTCAAAAATTGCGGGTTTGGGCAGCGCCCATAAAATCTTCCGATATAACAATTTATCAGGCGCAAACAGCCACGCTGTTTGCGTGCTAAAACTAAGTTTGTTAAAACAGGCGACAGCCTTTTATAAAAGAAATGATTAACTTTTCATTATATATCGAATGGCTTTCTTGTTGCTATCGCATTTAAGGGCTTTCGCCGTTGTGTTCAAGCCGCCAAACAGCAAGCTGTTTGGCTATCGTTAGATTGCGTAAACAGAAAGTATTTGTGAGCTTTGCCCACACCCACGACCTTTGAAAAGGTCGACCAAAGTTTTATAATTGCTTGATAAAGCAATCAGCTAAACCACAATTTATGGTGTTTATCTTATGTTTAAAATATAACTCAACATAGATTTATTTCTTTTTTAAAATTATCACATAAAATTCAAATTAAATTTTATATAAGTTCGTTGAAATTTTGTTTATAATATTATATAATAAATGTATTATATATAAGGAATTGATTTTATGTTTAAAAAATTTAAAACTACGTTAGCTTGTTGTTCTGCACTTATGATGCTTTGCGCTGTACCTCTAAATGCAAATGCGGCGGAAGAAGTGAAAATTAACGATGCTGCTTCTATTGCTGTGGGGGACACATTTACATATTCAATGTATATTGCTGATGCATCAAAAGATGTAATGGGTATGCAGGCATATGTTTTTTATGATACAGATTACCTTGAAATTGACACTGATTCTATTAATTTTGATAATTTGAACGGTGTGATTTATAATGGAAATCTTGACGGATATATGACTTTTAATTTCTCTGATATATCAAATTATGCAAGCTTTTCATCCCGCACACAGCTTGTATCTATGAATTTTAAGGTTAAAAAATCCGGAAATACTAATGTTACATATTTTATTAAGGAAATGTATGACAGCGATATGAATACTCTTACTGCATATACCATAACCTATGATATTAAGTCAGACGGAGAAACTGTTGTGTCAGAAAAAACACCGATTGTTGAAGAAGCGGAAAAATATATAAATACTTACCAGGGAAATTTTATTAATTATATAGACGGTAAAGGAAATGATAATACAGATGAAAAAACGGACCATAAAGCTGTAATCGGCGAAAAAACAACAATGATGCCGCAAAATAACCAAGGCAATACGCAATATGTTGATGTGCAGAAATCGGGTTCGGGTGCATCGGTTACAACGATTGTAATCGTTTGCGGCTTGCTGCTGATAGGCGGAGCAATCGGCGGAGTTATGTATTTCAGACATAAAGAAAATACGAAAAACGGTTTGAATACTGATAGTGACAATATTGACAACGATATGACTTAAAGTGACGAACAGTTTTGACTGTTTATTGCAAAATTAAAAATTGTTTAAAAATTGTAACTGATTTTTGGTTATTATTACACCCTATAATCGACCTGTTTTTTTGAAAAAGCCTTGATTTTTTGAGCAAATTATTATATAATTGTCATACCGAGTATATCGGAAACATATTTTTATAGGAGGAAATTTCTAATGTCCAAGAAGATCATTAGTCTTATGTTGGCTATGGCTCTTTCTGCTTCAATGGTAGCAGTTGCAGCAGTTAGCGTTTCAGCTGACACAGACAGCGATGGTAACTATGTTCCTTCAGAGGGAACTGAAACATATAGATATTATTTCTATATGCCACAGAGATGGGAAAATGAGTTCACAACATCAACAGGTGCATACTGGTGGGAAGGCACAGATGCTTGCGAAACATGGCAGGATATGTATAAGGTTAAAGAAACTGAGAACGAAAACATTTTCTGTATTGATGTTCCAACGGATGTTCCTAAGCTCATCTTCAACAACTATGTTGACGGCGGTGATGATCCAACGGCTCCTCAGTACACAAAGGCTGCTCAGACATCAGATGTTACATGTGTAGACGATGATGGTGAAGAGGCTTGGGGTTACTGGCCTAAAACTGATGAAGACGATCCTAGTAACGAGCTTTATCCGGAAGGTATCAGAAATTTCAATAACATGATTTATGTTATTGATGAAAACAGAATTGAAGAGAACCCACTCAACCAGAAGCTTACATGCCGTGGTCAGTGGTACTACTACTATGGTAACGGCGAATATGGTTACACACCTGTAAAGGGTGACGGCGCTGTTTACAACACAGAGTATATGTCATTTGAAAAGGCACTTCAGGATAAAAAGGACGGTGTTAAACCAACACCAACAGAGCCTGACTCAACTGTAGCTACAACAGAGGCAGTTGAAACAACAGCTTCAGAGGAAGCTACAACAGCTCCTGCTCCTGTTTCAAAGCCTGCTCTTACAGTAAATGCTAAGTCAAACGTCTTCTCAGATGCTAAGGCTGTGTATGATAACTCAACAAAGCAGGTTACAGTTACTTACTACCTTGGCACAGACAGAGATCTCGTAAACCTTGAGTGGTACTTAAAATTTGATAACACTGTTCTTGAGTATAACAACAAGTCAAACCTTGATGCTACTGGCAAGAAACTCGCCATTATGCCACAGATTCCAAGCGGCTATGTTTTTAATACAAGCCTTCCGGGAAAAATCAATTCTAACGCTTCTGACCTTGGTCTTTACGCAATCGACTCTAAGAAGCCATTTATACAGGTTACATTTGATGTAATCGGTGAGCCTGAAAATGTTGAAACAACTATCGACCTTGACGTAAGAGTTCTTACAACAGGCGAGCTTGACCCCGACAAAATGCAGGTTGATGCTTCAACAATGAACTCGTTCGTAGTTGATTCTGAAATTAAGGATCCTTCAGTTCTTAAGGTTGCTAATACAACTCTTACAGAGTCAACATATGTAGCGCCAACAGTTCCTGAGACAACAAAGGCAACTGAGACAACTAAGGCTACTGAAACAACAAAGGCTACTGAGACAACAAAGGCTACTGAGACAACTAAGGCTACTGAGACAACTAAGGCTTCTGAAACAACAATAGCTCCTGCAACTGAAGATGCTACATCATCGACAGGCGCAACAGTTAAGCCGGGCACAGCTGATACAGCTAATAACGGCAACAAAACAACTAACAATGATAACGGCACAGTTAAGACAGGTGACGCTACACTCGCAGTTGTAATTCTTACTCTTCTTGTTTCTGCTACAGGCGTAATGTTCGTCATTCGCAAGAGAGAGATGCTCTAATCTTAATTAGTAATAATTTAGATTTCTTTGGGCTGACCTGACAGGTCAGCCCATTTTTGATATTATGATTAAGAATAAATTTCAGAAAAATTGTGTAAATTATGGTTTAGTAAAATGTTTTACCAAATAATTATAAAAGTTTGGTCAACCTTTTCAAAGGTTGTGGGTGTGGGCAAAGCCCAC